>ERZ1048068.371-NODE-371-length-41665-cov-5.550180_pt1 | contig 41665 bp, 41 predicted proteins | sample MGYA00383098_ERZ1048068 | MGnify/ENA primary metagenome ERZ1048068 (study PRJEB29581, sample SAMEA5548368) | metagenome | biome: marine; feature: coastal; material: water | depth 1 m | study: Short-term variability in the microbial, nano- and picoplankton dynamics...
ATATCAACGGTATTCTCGACCGCGTCGCCGCTGGAAAGCGCGCTATAGAAGTGGCGGCCAATAAACGCCGTTAAGCTGGTTTTTAAACCCTGAGTGAGGACAAAACTCTGTCTGATCAAAAACATCATCAACCCAGTGAGTTCGAACTGATCGCCAGCCACTTTGCTGGGCTTACCGGTCAGCGCGGTGTGGCATTGGGTATTGGTGATGACGGGGCGCTGCTCAACCCCAGTGACCACCAGCAGCTGGTGGTCGCCAGCGATACATTGGTTGAGGGTGTGCACTTTCCTACCTCTGCCACAGGCAGACAGCTTGGCAGCAGAGCCCTCTGTGTCAACCTCAGTGATATGGCGGCCATGGGCGCCAATCCGCGCTGGTTTACTCTGGCACTGACCCTGCCGGCAGAAAAAGCCAATAATGTCTGGTTGGCGGATTTTAGCGATGGTATTGCCGAGATCGCCAGGCACTATGATCTTGCACTGGTGGGGGGTGATACCACCAGCGGCCCGCTGACAGTTTCCTTAACCCTGCTCGGTGAGGCCCCTGTCGGGGAGAGTTTGCAGCGCCGTGGCGCGCGGGTTGGAGACGCGGTGTTTGTTACCGGTACCTTGGGTGATGGTGCGGCAGCTCTAAAATTAATTTCAAGCAATAGCTATATAAATATTGACAGTAATCGCTTACTTCATAGGTTTTACGAGCCTCTTCCACAGGTTAAAATCGCTTTGCAGTTGCGTGGAATAGCGTCGGCATGCATCGATATATCTGATGGGCTGGTTGCTGATCTGGGCCATATTTGCCAGTCGAGTCATGTGGCAGCAACTATTTTCACCGAACAGTTGCCTATTGCCGCGGATGTCAGAGAAATGGCTTCTGACAGGGGGCTTAACTGGGCGCTGTTTGGCGGCGATGATTACCAGCTGTGTTTTACTGTCGGTGCCGATAAGCTCGCTAATGTCGAGCAGTGGATTGATCGCGGTGAGCTGAATGCCTGCAAGATTGGCACTATTACCGCAGCTACTGATTCGGATAATCGGGTGACTGTTTTAGATCGGGAAAATAACCCAATGGCTGTGGATAAACAGGGGTATGACCACTTTGCGTAACAACTCAGAAAATCCATCTTTGCGGCAGTTGCTGCGCTCGCCGACACTGCTGCTGGCCTTCGGTTTTGGCAGCGGGCTCTCGCCCAGGGCGCCGGGAACCGTTGGCACATTGGCAGCTATTCCGCTGTGGTGGCTGATGGCACAACTGCCGCTGTCGGGCTATCTGCTTATTGTTTTAGTCAGCGCCATCGCCGGGATCTATATTTGTGGATCTGCCGCCAAAACACTGGGGGTTCATGATCACGGTGGCATTGTTTGGGATGAGTTTGTCGGCTTGTGGATTGCCCTGGCCGCGCTGCCAGTATCCTGGGTGTCGCTGCTACTGGGTTTCGGTCTGTTTCGCCTGTTTGATATCTTAAAACCCTGGCCAATCAGCTGGCTGGACAAAAAGGTATCCGGTGGATTGGGCATCATGGTCGATGATGTTGTTGCCGGTTTGGCTGCCGCTGCGGTCATTGCACTTCTGGGCGTGGCTGGTCTTATTTAACCCCTTTACTGGTCGACTGTTAAGGCTACAATACGCGACCTGTTAAAACTTTGGAGACAACTTTGGCGCTGCGCTATATCGAATCATCGAAATTACCCACTCGCTGGGGTACTTTTGATATCCACGGTTTTGAAGATCCGTTTAAGGGTAAAGAGCATATTGCTATCACCATGGGTGACTGCCAGAGTGATGAACCGCTGTTAATTCGAATTCACTCGGAGTGCCTTACCGGCGATGCGCTGGGCAGTATGCGCTGCGATTGCGGCGAACAGTTGCAGGAAGCGATGAGGCGTATTTCTGAACAGGGCCGCGGAGCGATTTTATATCTCCGTCAGGAGGGTCGCGGCATCGGTCTGGTCAACAAGATTCGCGCCTACAATCTCCAGGATCAGGGTGCCGACACGGTTGAAGCCAATGAGCGTCTGGGGTTTGGTGCCGATATGCGCGACTACTCTATCTGTGCGCCGATGCTCGAGCATCTGGGTGCTAGGCAGGTGAGGTTAATGACCAATAATCCGCGCAAGGTCGCAGCCCTGAAAGAGCTGGGTATAAATGTGGTTGACCGTGAGCCAATCCAGGCGGACAGCAATCCGCATAATGTTCAATATCTATCGACTAAAGCTGGCAAGCTCGGTCACCTATTTAAGGAAGAGAAATGAGTCTGGCTAAGCGTATTATTCCCTGCCTCGATGTCGATAAGGGCCGCGTGGTAAAAGGAGTACAGTTTGTCGATATTCGCGATGCCGGCGATCCGGTTGAAGTAGCCCGCCGCTACAATGAGCAGGGTGCCGATGAGATTACTTTCCTCGATATTACCGCCAGTCATGAGGCCCGCGATACCACATTGCATACCGTCGAGCGCATGGCGGGAGAGGTGTTTATTCCTCTGACGGTGGGCGGCGGTGTTCGTGAATTGCAGGATATTCGCAATCTGCTCAATGCCGGTGCCGATAAAGTGGCGATCAATTCAGCGGCGATTCACAATCCGCAATTTGTTCGCGAGGCGGCCCAGCGTTTTGGCTCCCAGTGCATTGTTGTGGCTATAGATGCCAAGCAGGTAGCCGAGGGCGATCAGCCAAAGTGGGAGATTTTCACTCACGGTGGTCGCAAGCCTACCGGTATTGATGCAATTCAGTGGGCGGAGAAGATGACCGACTACGGTGCCGGCGAGATTCTGCTAACCAGTATGGATCGGGATGGCACCAAGAATGGTTTTGATCTTGCGCTTACCTCGCGTATTAGCGATGCGGTCAATGTGCCGGTTATTGCCTCTGGTGGTGTAGGTAATCTGCAGCATCTGGTCGACGGTATAGTCGAAGGTAAGGCCGACGCGGTTTTGGCAGCGAGTATATTCCATTTTGGAGAGCATACAGTGCCAGAGGCTAAGCAATTTATGGCAGAGCACGGCGTAACTGTCCGTCATTAGACAGTTACGCATCTAACCGCGGTTTTATAGCTGGCTGAATTCCAATCCCGCATGATCTTCAAGGCGCTTAATCAGCGCATTGCCCATGGCTGTTGAAGGTGTCAGGAAACCCCCGGCACAATCTTCCTTTTTAATATCCATCGCCAGGCAGAGTCCCGCCTGGGCAAGCATCTTGGCAGTTGAGCCATAGCCCGGATCGCGATCGCCAGTAACTTTGAACATAAGGTGATTGCCATCGTTGTCGGCACCGTACAGACGCAGGTCAAAGTACCCCTTGAGCTGCGCTTCAGGGCTTGGGCCTTCGCCTGGTGCTGGCAGTACAAACTTTTCCAGCAGAGCGCGCAGCGGATTAAAGTACAGACCCATTCCCAGTGCAGCAAATCCCAGGGTTGCCATAATGGCACTCAGGCGGCCTTTAAATCCGCGCCCGGTCAGTACGCCTTCGCTGTAGGTAAAGTCTTTTCCATAGGCCATGTCTGAGAGGGCATTGGAGTGCAGAACGATTCTCGAGTTGATGGCTTCCATAATAAACGGGGCAATCCACGAGTTAAATTCCTGGTCAAACATCGGCCCTTTTACGCTGTGAGCTTTCTGCTGGTACTGATGGTTTTCACCGCAGAGTAAATAGGGGTTGCCCATTTGACGGCGCACTTGTGGGTCGGCTTTGGCGGCTTTAATCGCTTCGATCATACTCGCCACAGTGCCGCCGGAAGCGCCACCTTTAATCGCTTTAACCCGCAGTTTGCTGTGCGGTAGCGAGTGGCCAAATTGCTTGCTGGCCTGTTGTTGCAGGCAGAACATACCCATATCCGAGGGGATAGAGTCAAAGCCGCAGCTGTTAACAATACGCGCGCCACTCTGTTGCGCTGCCTGTTGATACTTGTCCTGCATCTTTTTAATCCACTGGGCTTCACCGGTTAGGTCGGTGTAGTCAGTGCCAGTCTCAGCGCAGATTTTTACCAGTAACTCACCATACAGGGCATAGGGGCCAACGGTAGAAACAATAACCCTTGCCTGAGCGCACATGGCCTGAAGAGAGGCTTCATCGTTGGAGTCGGCAATTATCATCGGCAGTTGTTTGGCGCTGTCGCCATAGGAGTCGCGCAGAGTCGTCAACTTGGTTTCGGAGCGCGCGGCAATAGCCCAGGAGATATCACTTTCAGTGCCCAAATGCTCGATTAAATAGGTGGTTAGAATTTGCCCGACAAAGCTGGTGGCGCCAAATATAATAAGGTCGTATTGACCGCTGGAAGATTCATTGTTTGACATAGTTATTCTTCTTTTTGTTAGAGTGTTGTTTTAGTTAACCCGCAGAGCGGATATTCCCCAATGTTACCTGTGCTTTATTCTTTTCGGCGCTGTCCCTACGCGATGCGCGCCCGAATGGCCCTGCAATATTCCATTATAAACCTTGAGCTCCGCGAAGTCCTGCTGCGGGATAAACCGCCCTCTATGCTGGCTATTTCTCCCAAGGGAACTGTGCCTGTGTTGCTGTTGCCGGACGCGCGGGTATTGGATCAGAGTCGCGATATTATGCACTGGGCGCTGGCTATTGATGATCCGCAGTGCTGGTTGAGCGAAGAGCGACTCGACGCGGTCAACGAGCTTATCGACTACAACGACAACCAGTTTAAAACTCATCTCGACCACTACAAATACTATGAGCGCTTTCCGGCGGAGTCGCAGGCCTATTACCGCGCCCAAGGCGAGAGGTTTTTGCGCCTGCTGGAAGGGCACCTGCGCCGGCATCGCTATCTGCTCGCAGACAGCATTAGCATGGCAGATATCGCGCTGTTTCCGTTTATTCGCCAGTTCGCCTTTGTCGATAAAGCCTGGTTTGACCAGGCACCCTACCCAAAGCTGCAACTATGGTTGCAGGCATTTCTCCAATCACCACTGTTTTTGGCGACAATGAAAAAGCTGCCGCCATGGCAGGAGGGTGATCCTCCAGTAATGCTCAGTTGTTAAATATCATTACTGTAGACCTGGATAAAAAGCAGTTTTTTACGATTATTGCAGCCAATCGATAACCACCTTGACCTCGGCCTCATCTGGGGCAGTGGCCGCTGGCTGACCCAGTTTAAAGCGCAGCCCCAGCTCTGGAATATCGGCGCCGCCAAAGGGTAGATAGGGGTTTTGATAGCGATTGGGACGCGCATCTGAAAATTCACTCACCGGCAGGTAGGCGGTGGACACTTCGCGAACCATGGTGTCATTCAGGATACCGTAGATCGAGGTGCCATTGGCAAACGGCTCCAGTGCAAAGGGTGCATCACCAGAGTGCCGGTTGCGCAGCACACGGTCGTAGAGTCGATATTCGGTGAGGCCATTGCGGATTCGCAGATCGAACAATGTGGAAGCGCCCTTATATTTCAGTCTGTCGGCACCGGGAAGCAGTTCGTTAATCAAGGTGTAACCATACATCAACTGGCGACCCTTCCAGTTCAGGGACTCGACTGGCGGCAGACCATTGACCAGGGATTGTGAGCAGCGCTGACGGTCTTCGGCACTGACGTCGCTGGCATAAAATGCCGCGCGCCGCTGATGGCACATCACGTCGACAAAGCTCTGGTGTAACCAGGGCTGGGCCTCCTGATCAAATTTGTAGAATGTCCAGCCATCTTTATTCTGCAGATACTTGTCGGGAACGCCGGGCAGGTTAAATTCCTGGGGGTTGGCATCGACCAGAAGAAGAAAGCCATTGCCCGGGCCAAACTGTGCCGGTTCATTTTGACTCCAGAGATATTCACCGTTGAAGTACCAGGCGAGAACCCCGGGGCGGTAGTTGGCACTAAAGGCTTTCATTTCACCGGACTGATCCTTGTAAAAGGAGAAGCCCGGCTTGGCCAATCCGGCATCATAGTTTTTAACTTTATTAAACTTGGCGTAGGGATCGCGGTATTCGAGCAGGTAGTAATGGGGCACGGCAATACGGTGCTGCCCCGTGCTGATGGAGAAGCCCTGACTGCTCCATCCCTGTATGCTGCCAGTCTCAAAATCTTCAAGGTAATCAATGGCAGGCACAGCGATATTGTCGATTAAAGCTGCGTCCTCGACGGCAGCGCCATCGGCGAAGTAATGGAAGCGAATAGAGACCTTTTGTCCGCGGTAGGCCTCAAGATTAAACGCTCCTCTGACCCACTGGGCAGTTTCACAGGGATCCACAAGGTTACTGCCAACACGATCCTCAGCCAGGGTTTTATCGATCTTCGGGTCACAGCCGCTGGCGATCTCTACTTTGCCGTCGCCATCCATATCCCCGGATCGGCCACTGAATCCGGGCAGTGAACCCTCTCCTTCATGGCCTTTTTTTGATGGCATGACACTCGTGGTATCGGCTGCATTAAGTTTGTCGGTGGGCAGTAGGCGCTGATATTCACCACCATCGGTTGCAGCTTCGACATAGAGGTAATCCCAATCCGATTCTATTTTGAACCAGGTGTCGAAACTGAGTGTTAATGGTTGGTCCTTCGCAGCACTACTGAGGTCGAAAGTGCGGGTCAGAAAGTGATTGAGGTCATTGCCCTGTCCGGAATAGACGGCGTACTGACCCTGCGCCTTGCCCAGGGGGCCGAGATTCAGCTCGCGTATTTTTGGCGGCAGGATAATCATTGTCGAGTCGCAAACGCCGGCACTGGTGCTGTTACCGACTTTATTCGACCAGTTATTCATCGTCTTGAGGTACATAGAGTTTCGCTTGTCACCGCCAAAGCCCGGTGGTCTGACAATACAGGGCTGCATCCAGCCGAGCATCATTCGCGACCAGCTGCTCATCTCCTGAGGCTCTGGAGATGCAGTTGATGACATAACCGCCCAGGAGGCGGTGGAATTGTTGGTGGCGCGGGCGTAGATATCCGGAAGTCCCAGTGAATGTCCAAACTCGTGGATAAAGGTGGACACCTCAGTATATTCAGACTGCATATTGTAATCATAGAGCCACAGATCCTTTTCGATCTCTATGCCGCCGCGACCATTGACCATGCCCTCCAGGGTTGGACCCTTGCCGAGATCGCGACTTATCGAGCCGCGATGTGGCCAGATGCGGTCGGCGCAATCCTGCTCTGCCTTGGTCAAGCTATTGAAAACTGTGCTATCGGCGTTGGCGGTAAATTTTTCCCCCAGTTTGTAGAGCCCCTGGCAGGAGGACTGCCCTTTGCCGGCGTAAACGATTACCAAATGATCGAGGTAACCGTCGGCTTCAGCGCGATTGTTATCACCATCAAAGTCCTGTGGATCCCAGATGTCATAGTCTTTCCAGGGAAAACCGGGGTTGTCTCTGTAGGCTGCACGCAGCGCATCGGCAACCAGTTCATCGGTGTGGTCATCGTTGCGCCAGCTGCCATCCGGGTTCTGCAATGGTCGCCCGTAGTGGGACAGGGGTTTGTCGACTTTGGCGATCGGCATAATATTACCGGTAATGTTGTAGAGCCCTTTGGACTGGTGGCGATAATAGTGGGAGAGCGTTCCCGGCTTGGGCCGTCTAACGCTGCCGCCAAACAGCAATTTCTGGAAGTAGTCGCGGTTTTTGCGGTTTTGTCGTTTATCTCCGGCGAAGCGCTGATAGCCAAGTTGAGGAAATTCTACGGCGATCACCAGCAGGCGATGAGGGCGATCCACAGGTGCCAGAACTGGTTTGATAGAATCTGTTTTAATCTGCGGACTGCCGAGTTTATCAAACCGCAGGTTGGCGAGATTGTCGATCATCCTCTCGGCTTCAAGATCAATGGCCAGTGTCGAACCTGTGCTTGTAAAGCAGATAAAAAAGAAAATTTTTGCGCAAATAGAGCGATTAAAAAGCATTTGTTTCTCCTGGGGAGGTCTGGATCTTGTTATTATGCCGGCCTGAATTATAGTAACGATTGTAAATCCCATCGCCTCATCTTTAGCCAGAATATAGGCTTTTTGTTGCAGAACATACTCACAGGATAATAAATGTTTGGCTTTTTTGAACGGCTGATCAACCCATTTCCAGCCGAATCTCCCCAGCAACCACCCCGTGGGATCTACCAGTTCTGCCGCCATTACACCCGTGGCATTGAGCACTGGCTGATTTTAATGGCGTTTTTGACGGCGATTACGGCGGTCTCTGAAGCCCTGCTATTTGGCATTCTCGGTCAGGTGGTCGACTGGCTGGCGAGCAGTAATCCGCAGACGTTTTTCGCCGACTCATGGAAAACCCTGATGGCCATGACGCTGTTTGTACTGGTCTTTATCCCGCTCACCAGAGCGCTGCATTCAATGGTGGTGCACCAGACGTTGATGGGAAATTTTCCTATGACAGTGCGCTGGATGGCCCACCGCTACTTACTCAGTCAAAGCTATGGATTTTTCCAGAATGAATTTAGTGGGCGTATCGCTACCAAGGTGATGCAGACATCACTGGCTGTTCGCGATACGGTGATGAAGTTACTCGATGTTATGCTGTTTGTGACTATTTACCTGGTCACCATGATTATTTTGGTTGCCAAGGCCGATTTAAGGCTCTGTATACCATTGCTAGCCTGGCTTGCGGCCTATATTTTCATACAGCGATACTTTGTGCCGCGAATGAAAAGTATCGCTATGCTGCAGGCAGATGCGCGCTCGCTAATGACCGGGCGGATAGTCGATAGCTACACCAATATTGTCACCCTCAAGCTGTTCTCACGCAGTTCCCGCGAAGCCGTTTACGTCAAAGACGGCATGGCCGAATTTCTCGATACAGTTCACCCGCAGATGCGGCTGGTTACCCTGCTCAATGTCAGCCTGTGGGTTCTGAATATGCTGTTGGTATTTACCACTGGTGCGCTGGGTATTTACCTGTGGACCCAGGGCTCGGTGACGCCGGGTGCGATTGCTATTGTGATGAGTCTTTCGATACGCCTGATCAGTATGTCTCACTGGATTATGTGGGAGATTGGCGGTCTGTTTGAAAATATAGGCACGGTGCAGGATGGTATCAATTCAATCTCTATCCCCCACGAGGTTACCGATAGTCAATCGGCCACAAAGCTGGTGGTGGATAGGGGTGAGATCTGTTTTGACAGGGTCGACTTTGCTTACAATGAAGATGAGCGGGTTTTCAACCAGCTCGATCTGACAATTGCCCCGGGGGAGAAGGTCGGTATTGTCGGCCGTAGTGGTGCCGGTAAATCCACATTGGTGAGCCTGTTGTTGCGCTTTTTTGATACCCAGAGTGGTGTGGTTGCCATCGATAAGCAGAATCTCGCCGAGGTGACCCAGGAGAGCTTGCGCGACAATATAGCCATGGTTACCCAAGACACGTCACTGCTGCACAGGTCAGTCAGGGAAAATATTATGTTTGGTCGGCCTGATGCCACAGAAGAGCAGATGATCGCTGCTGCAAAACAGGCCCAGGCCCACGAGTTTATTCTTAAGCTGCGCGATAATCAGGGGCGCCGCGGTTACGATGCCCATGTCGGCGAGCGCGGTGTCACGCTTTCCGGTGGCCAGCGCCAACGAGTGGCTATCGCCCGTGTGCTGTTAAAAGATGCGCCGATTCTGGTACTCGATGAGGCGACTTCGGCCCTGGATTCTGAAGTCGAGGCGACTATTCAGCAGAGCCTCAATCAGTTGATGGAGGGCAAAACAGTTATCGCCATCGCTCACCGCCTATCGACCATTGCTGCCCTGGATAAGCTGATTGTCTTTGATCAGGGCCAGATAGTCGAGCAGGGCAGTCATAGAGAATTGCTCGCTAAAAATGGACTCTACGCCAAACTTTGGAGTCATCAGTCTGGCGGCTTCTTGGGCTCTGAATAAATACTGGTAAGCGCACATGATTACACTGAGCAATGTCGAACTGCGTCGTGGCACCAAGGTCCTGTTAGAGGATGCCGAGCTGGTGGTCCATCCCGGCCAGCATATTGGCATTATCGGCGGAAATGGCACTGGCAAGTCAAGCCTGTTCAAATTGCTACTCGGCGAAATTGCCCCGGATGCCGGCGACCTGTTTATTCCCGCAAACTGGCGTATTGCTCATATGGTCCAGGAGTTGGCCAACTCCGAACACAGCGCGGTTGACTATGTGCTCGACGGCGATCCTGAAGTGCGTGCCATTGAAAAAGCCATTGCCCAGGCAACCCTCCATGAAGATAACGATCGCCTGGCTGTTGAGTATGAGAAACTCGATGCCGCTAATGGTTTTGATGCCCGCTATCGCGCCGAGCAATTACTCCATGGTCTGGGCTTTACCCAGTCGGAAGTTAACCGCCCGGTGAACAGTTTTTCCGGTGGCTGGCGCATTCGTTTAAACCTTGCTCAGGCGCTGATGAGTCCCTCGGATTTAATGCTCCTCGATGAGCCGACCAACCACCTCGATTTGGATGCCACATTGTGGCTGGAGCAGTGGTTAAAGAGCTATTCCGGAACATTGCTGATTATTTCCCACGACCGCGATTTTATCGACAATGTCGTTGAGCGAATCGTGCATATCGAACACCAAAAAACCAATGCCTATAAGGGTAATTATTCAACCTTTGAGAGAGTCCGTGCCGAACGTTTGGCACTGCAGCAGGCGAGCTATGAGAAGCAGCAAAAACGCCGCAAGGAAGTTGAAGGTTTTATTGCGCGTTTTCGCGCTAAAGCGTCAAAAGCCAAGCAGGCCCAAAGCCGGGTTAAAGAGTTGCAGCGCATGGAAGATATCGCCCCAGCTCATGTTGACTCGCCCTTTTATTTTAATTTTCCAGTGCCAAAAAAAGCGCACAGTGCGCTGGTTAATATCAGTCAGGCTGATTTGGGTTACGGCGACAAAAAAATCCTCAATCAGGTCAATTTTGATCTACAGCCAGGCACCAGAATTGGGTTATTGGGACCAAACGGTGCCGGTAAATCCACCTTAATTGGCAGCTTAACCGGCGATCTGGATCTGCTCGATGGCAAACGTGTCTACGGTGATAATATAAAAGTTGGCTACTTTGCCCAGCATCAGCTGGAAGTTTTAGACTTGCAGGCAAGCGCTTTTCTGCATATTCAGAGAATCAGCCCAAAATCAACCGAACAGGAAATCCGTAATTTTCTTGGCGGTTTTGATTTCCATGGGGATAAAGCCCTGGAGCCGATTAAAGATTTTTCCGGTGGCGAAAAAGCGCGTGTCGCACTGGCAATTATTGTCTGGCATAAACCCAATCTGCTGTTGCTCGATGAGCCCACTAACCACCTTGATCTGGAGATGCGTCAGGCACTCACCCTGGCACTGCAGGGTTATGAGGGCGCGCTGGTGGTAATCTCCCATGATCGCCATTTGTTGCGCAACACTGTCGATGAGTTTTATCTGGTGGCCAATGGTGAGGTTGATGAATTTAATGGCGACCTAAATGATTATCAGCAATGGTTGAAAAACTACAATCGGATGCCGGATGCCTCAGCTAATCCTGGTTTCAATGAGGCTGAAAATGAAGGCTCTCTGGTTAAGGAGTCTCTTAGCAGTGCTGATAAAAAACGTTTGCGCCAACAGTCTGCCGAAGCGCGACAAAAGCTTTCACCGCTAACTAAAAAATCGGCAAACCTCGAAACTGATATTGAGACATTAAACAAGCAGCTCGCCGATGTTGAGGTGCTTCTAGCCGATGCTGAGATTTATTCAGATAGTCGCAAAGACCAGTTAAAAGAGCAGCTAAATATTCAGGCAACAGTGAAAAAATCTATCGCTGAAAAAGAGGATCTCTGGTTCGATATTCAACAGGAAATCGAACGCCTGAGCTGACTTGTCTCTGCTGAATATTGTGTGGCAGGTTTGAAAAATTCCCCTGGCAGGCTGGATCAATGGTTTTATACTTGCTAGCATGATTCGGTTTTAAAATTTAACTGGTATATACGATGTTTGATTTTATAAAAGATGCAGACAATAAAAGCGCATTAAAAAATTCCTCTCATGGGTTGAGTCAACAATCAGAGAGTGGTGATAGGGTTTCTTCGGGAGGTAGAGCAATGATAGGTCCAACGGTTGAAATTGAAGGCAAAGTTGTCAGCGGCGAAGATCTCCTTGTTGAGGGTAGTGTTTCCGGCAGTATCAGCGCTAAGGGTCATGAGGTCACAGTCGGTGCGGCGGGAAAATTGAACGCTGATATCGCTGCCAAGGTCGTTCGTGTCGAAGGCACTGTTAAAGGTGATATTTCGGGTGTGGAAAAAGTGATTATCTCCAAAACCGGTAATGTGCTTGGCAATATTGATGCCCCTCGTGTCACTCTTGAAGATGGCGCCAAATTCAAAGGAAGTATTGAGATGGATCCGGGTGATTCAGCGGCAACAGATGCCCCTGCTAAGGAGTTAGCTGGAAAGTCAGTGGTCAAGAATAGTGCGCCACTGTTCGATACTGATAAATCCAAAGCTTCTTAATTTTAGGCTCTCTGGTAGCAGTCTAGTCATCGGCCGGCTTTTCTTTTACAGCTCCTGTTGCGACATTATTTGAGCTCTATACTGTACTTTACATAGGTGAAAAAGGTGTGAGGAACAAGCGCGCTGAAACGAATAGCCAGTCCTTTAGCGCAGAGTTGCACAGCAACCTCGCGTCGCTATTATTTGAGCGGGTACAGGTTAATAAACAGCTGGTAGTCCTGGATGTCGGGCTTGCAACACCGACCACTGTCGATCTCTTCTCTCACTTTAAGTGCAAGCTAGTATTTGTCGATCTCTTCTCTATTCTTCCCTCTCTGGAAGCGCTATCCGGCGACTATGAAGAAAACCAAGAGGACCACCCTCAACTTACTCATCAACAGCTCGTTGAACAGTTTACACAGGCGCTGAATCTCGATTCGCAAACCAAAATCGATATCTGCCTGTTTTGGGATTTTTTTAACTACGTCGATGGTACATGGTTAAAGGCCTTTATTGATGCCTTGCAGCCCTATATTAGCCATAACACGCGTGGCTATGGGCTGGGAATACTCAACGCCCGACGTCAGCTACCCAATTATTCTTACGGCATTAAAGATCTCGACAAGCTGTGCCAGTACCCGCGAAGTGAGGAGCAGCAACCGGTCTATGCCCATTCCCAGAGGGACCTCAATAATCTATTGGGATATTTTGCTATTGATAAGAGTCGGTTGATGCTGGATGGTCGTATCGAGTATGTTCTCTCACAGGAAAGTGAGGGTAATTTCGCTAAAAAGTCGGTCTTATGAGTATAAATTCGCCTAAGATCGGTTAAAAATAAAAAAAGCCCTCTAGGCAATCAAGGGCATAATCGCGTGTATGGGGGAAGCTATGAAGCAAGCAATAATTGTTGGGGCGAGTTCCGGTTTGGGTTGGGAGTTGGCCATCCAATTGGCGGATAAAGGCTATCAGCTAGGATTGATGGCGCGTCGTGAAGATCTTTTAAATGATTTGGCCACACAGTTGCCGGGCAACCACTTTGTACAATTCACCGATGTCACCCAGGCAGAGCTGGCACAGCAGCAGCTGCAAGACCTAATTACCCGTATGGGTGATGTCGAGTTAATCGTACTCAGTTCCGGTGTTGGGCTCTACGAGAAAAAGCTCGATTGGGCGGTTGAACGAGAGATGATTGATGTCAATGTGCGCGGATTTGCAGCACTGGCCATCGTTTCCTACGAGCATTTTGTCCAGCGCGGTGGCGGCCATCTGGCCGGGATCTCCTCGGTGGCATCCCATTTGTTTGGCGGATTAACCCTGACCTACCATGCCACCAAAGCCTTTGTTTCCAACTATCTTGCCGGTATGCGGTCCCGTGCTGCCAGAACCAGGCTGCCGATTACTATCACGACAATTGAGCCAGGTTTTGTCAAAACCCCGATGGTTCAGGGCAACCCGGTGTGGATGGCACCCGTGGAGAAAGGGGTTGAGCAGATGGTTGATGGGCTTATCAAGAAGAAGCAGCATCTCTATATAACCAAGCGCTGGCGGTTGGTAGCCTGGGTGCTATATATCATGCCTCAGTGGTTACTGCGCAGATTTGTCTAAGCAGTTTTCTATGGATTTTTGCTTCAACGAGAATAAGTAAGGGGTTACTTTATCTATGAGCACCTATAGTACTCGGTTCTATATTTCCCTGCGCAAAGGTGTCGCGGATATGCTGCCCCTCAGTCTGGCAGTACTGCCCTGGGGAATCCTGTTTGGTTCTGTTACTGTTCAGCGCGGTTTTAGCTGGCTGGAAGCACAGATGTTCTCGGCGATTATTTTTGGTGGTGCTGTGCAGATTGTCACTGTGGAGCTGATTGCCGATAACGCCTCTCCGGTCACGGTTTTACTTACCGCGTTTGTTATCAGCTCACGACACTTTCTGTACGGCCTCTCTCTGCGCGAAAAACTCAGTCCCCAGCCATTGCGCTGGCGCCTTGGGTTGGGTTTTTTGTTAACCGATGAATTATTTGCCCTCTCCGGCCACCGCCGTGCCTATCAGGGCAAGCTGCGACTGGTGTATGGGTTAGCCGCCGGCGGCAGTTTTTACCTGGCGTGGAATCTGTGGACTTTTGTTGGCATCGTCGCCGGCGCCTCGCTGCCTGATCTTACTGATTTGGGGTTGGATTTCGCAATTGCCGCGACCTTTATCGCCCTGGTGGTCCCGGAAATTAAAACCTTGGCCACACTGGCTGCGGTGATTACTGCGGCTATTTTCTCTCTGATCTTTAGTCTCTGGGAGTTTGAATTGGGTTTGGTCTTTGCCGCGCTATTGGCAATGACAGCGGGCTTTACCGTGCAGCAGCTTAGGAGGCCGGGATGACAGTACTGACCATTTTGCTGTTAGCCTGTATTACCTTTGCTACGCGCTATCTGTTTCTTGAGGGGCGATTGCCGGTACGCCTGGGGTCAAATGTGAAGTTGTTTCTGAGCTACAGTGGCCCTGCGGTTCTCACCGCCATTACCATGCCAATTCTATTTGTGCATCAACATCAGCTGGATACTGCTGTTTCTAATCCCTACCTCTGGGGTGCACTTGCCGCTATTGCGGCAGCTTACAAAACAGCCAATATCTACTGGACAGTTGGGTTGGGTATATTGGCCTTTGCTGCGGTAAGCTCCCTGAGTTTTTAGCTTTTATGTTTTAAAGCTGGGATCAATCTTTTCAATAATTCTTGTCAGTGCGGCAAATTCCAGCTCACCGGTGGGCTGCCCCATACTCTGCATAGTCATTAGCTGCTCAGTTCTAGCCAGCACATCCTCGCCGACGGGAATAATTGACTTGCCCGATGAATCGCAGGCCAGCTGCACTTCACAGGAACGTTGCATAGCCCACAGGCTTTGAAAGGCCTCGGCGATACTGCGGCCGCAGGCCAGCAGGCCATGGTTGCGCAGTATCAGCATATTTTTATCTGCTAGATTGGCCACCAGACGCGGCTTCTCATCATCCATCAGGGTGATGCCCTCGAAGTCATGGTAGGCGATACGCTTGTGCAGCAGTGCCGAGTAGAAGTTATCCGCGCGCAGACCCTCTTTTGAGCAGGCGATGGCCATGCCAGCATCAGTATGAGTGTGGGCAATACAGGCCACATCCGGGCGTGCGGCGTGAATAGCGGTATGAATCATCATGCCGGCTGGGTTGACGGCGTAGTCGGTCTCTTCAACGATATTGCCGTCGATATCCACCTTGACCAAATTCGAGGCTTTTACTTCGCTGTAGTGCAAACCATAGGGATTGATCAGGAAGTGGTGCTCGTCCCCGGGGAGCTTGACGGTAATATGGTTGTAGATCAGTTCAGACCAGCCCATATAGTCAAAAATACGATAGCAGGCAGCGAGTTGAACGCGCAATTGCTGTTCTGTCTGTGTCATTGGTTTGCCCTCTTTACAAATTTTGTCAGGATTACAATCTGCGTGCCGTTTACACGACCTTCTATATGCTCTTCATTGCTGGATACCAGTGAGATATTACGCACTGCCGTGCCGCGCTTAGCAGTAAAGCTGGTGCCCTTTACATTGAGATCTTTAGTCAGTGTGACCGTATCACCAGCGGCGAGCAAGGCGCCATTACAATCTTGATGGATAAGCGCATCTTCATCGATGGCCTCCTCTCTGCTAGCCTTTGCCCAGGCGAGAGTCTCCTCATCAAGGTAGAGCATATCCAATAGCTCCTGGGGCCAGCCCTCAGCACTGAGTCTGGTCAGCATTCGCCAGGCGATTACCTGAACGGCGGGCACCTGACTCCACATACTGTCATTCAAACAGCGCCAATGGTTGATATCGATGGTTTCCGGGCTGTTGATTTGATTGCGGCAGGTATGGCAGATCAGTATCGATTGGTCAGCAGCGCTATTGGTTGAGCCAGAACCATCTACGGGGAAAATATCCAATTGCTCGTTCGAGGAGCAAAGTTCACAGCAGGAACCGCTGCGGATCTGAAGTTCTGATTCAAGGGTCATGGCTACAGGCTACTTATAAATTATTATTGTGCTTGCATTATAACTAACAGTTTAGAGCAATTGCGGATTCCCCAAAGAGATTAGAGTAAACCGGCAAGTACTGCTGCGGCAGCCCAGCCCGAGACAACCGCACCCTCAACTCTCGGGCCGTTAAAGGCATCGCCAGCCAGCACCAGCGCGGGCAGTTGAGTATCGCTGCTCGCCAGCATATAGGGCTCTGAGTCGACCACTGAAGGCTTACTGTAGCGCCAGCCATGGACCTGAAATTCAATCACAGTGGCGACTAAAAAAGGTTGTGCCGCATCAATTAATTGTTGCCCGGCAGTCTCTCGATCAGCATCAAAATGCTTCGCACTAAAGTCACCACTGCCATGAATGGTGACCGCCGGTATCTTAGAGACCCCTTTTTGCTGGTTATCGCTTATCCAGGCGACAGGGCCATCTTCGACGCTTATTGCGCCGGGGGCGGAAATCGATGAAGGCCTATCTAAAACTGCCATCACGGCGATACAGGCTTCATATTCAATAAGGTCCAGACGCGCCTGATTGGCAGCTGACAGTTGAATATGAGCAGAGGTGAGTAACTCAATAGTCTGTGGTACTGGGGAAGTGATTAACATGGTCCTGGCAATTACCTGTTCGCCATTATCCAGGGTTGCCCGCCACTGATTATCCTGCTGAGCAATATCGAGCACTCGCACAGAGCGGAAAATATTTAACTCGGTTGCAAGATGTTTGGCGATAGCGGTCATGGTGGGTACACCGCGATAGCGGGGGTGGCCATTATCCGGTGAACCTGGAAAGCTGCTGTACCACTCCTCAGCGACGCCGGCGGCGACCCAGTCTTTCACTGTGGCTGCGAAGCGCGGATCTCGGGTCGTCATAAACTGCGCGCCGTGGTCGAAGCTGGCATCGCCTATTCGTCGCCCCGCCAGGCGACCGCCAAGCCCGCGACCTTTATCAACCAATAGCACATTGTGCCCCGCCCGCTGTAGATCAACAGCGGCACTGAGGCCCGCAAGGCCGGCACCAATAACCAGTACATCTACAGAGTGGTGGGTTTGCTCAGATTGCATAGGGCCTACTTTAAAGTTGTTTTAATGGTTTAGTTGTCTGTGTCATGGGGATGCCATTTTATCTTTTTCGGGCATCGGTTCTGCAGCGCTGTGAGCAGAAGCGCACTTCATCCCAGACTCTCTCCCACTTCTTGCGCCAGACAAAGGGGCGCTGGCAAACAGGGCAGAGTTTGGCGGGGAAGTCGGATTTTTTAACGGTTTTTGGCATGCCAACAGTCACTGGTTTGACTGTTATACGGTCGCCCTTACTGCCCAGTTTAATAACCTTTTATAAACTGGGCAGCAGGTGCGGAAGAATAGCTTGTTCAGATGGCTGCAGAGGAGGGTTTTTTGATAATTTCGCCAACAATTGCACCGGAGATACCGGTTTGCACCAGGGCGGCGGCAAGCCAGGCCTCTGCCAGAGTCAGTGGTATTGGCATATAAACATAACTACCAAGCGCCATCAGGCCATTGCCAAGACCCAGTAACAGGCCATATTTAATACCGTTGTGCAGTGATTTTTCGCTGATCAGCAGCGCGTAAATCAAAACAAAGCAGACACTAAAGCCCAGTTTTACTCCATAGCAGAGGAATGCATTCATCTCCTCCATCGGACGCCACAAATTTGCCGTTGCCTCGTAAGTTGATTGCAGCAGCATGCCGTGAATTAAAAAGTCGAGAATCGACCAGACAACAAATACAGCGATAATGGCTAATAGATTAGGTTTTAACATGATCTTGGTTCCTTTCGTTGTAGCCTTTTCAGGCGATTATTGGAAACACTCCCTCAGAAAAAATCAGGTAGATAAGCCAGGCGTAAAGCGCGTATTGCAGCAGGTAGTAAAGCTTGCGGTTATAGGCTTTTATTTTTTTGCCCAGAAGACGAACTTTGTAAATCGATGAAAAAATCCTGTTTAGAAAACCAATTTTGTCACCATCAAGATTTTTAGTCGCCGAGGCACCTAGCACAAGGCGCGAGAACAGCCGGTTGATCCAGTCGACGATAAAGAAATACACCGGGCGCTTAACGTCGATAAATAAAATAATCCGGTTTTGCTCGGAGCTGTTCTGCGCGTAGTGAATATATGTTTCGTCGAACATAACCGCTTCACCGTCGCGCCATGAATAGCGCTTGCCATCGACATCGATAAAGCAGTCGTCAGAATTGGGGGTGGCCAGACCGAGGTGATAGCGCAGGGATCCAGCATAGGGGTCGCGATGTTTTACCAGGCGAGCTCCCGGCGGCAACATGGCGAACATTGCGCCTTTAACTGTGGGAATATTTTCAAGTAGAGCGACAGTTTTCGGGCACAGCTGCCGAGCAGAGTTGAGGCTAGAGCCGTACCATTTCAGGTAGAAGCGTTTCCAGCCGCTGCGAAAGAAGGAGTTAAAGCCGATATCATCGAGCCTGTACGAGGCTTTAATCTGCGCCTGGTTATCCAGGGCAAGCGCCTCATCGCGAATAAGCTGCCAGTTATCCTCAAGAACTTGCAGCTGGGGAAAGTTTTCGACATTCAGGTAGGGGCTATTGGGAACTTTGGAGAAACCATAGAACAGACAGTTTATCGGGGCAAAAATATTGGCGTGATCAGTCAGTTTACGGCTGAGTTTTTCATGCTGAACCACTCCGCGATGTTGCACATAGATTCCACAGGCGACAAATATCGCAAAAACCACCAAACCCATGATCATTCCTTAATAACGGGTAATTATTTATCCCCTATTTTTAGACTATGGGGAGCCGATCTGCAAAGGACTTGCAGTGGCGATTCAATATGACTGGTTTAATGAGTGACGGATAGCACGGCAATAATTATCAGGCAGAGAACAAGGGGTATTGCTAGCAGGCTGAGGGCAAAATAAATTAAATGGCGGTTAGTTTTTAGCATAATTGGATGATTTCCTTTCCATCTGTTGATGCTATAAAGGTAATTTAGTTTGTCGGGTTATGCATTGACCTGCCTCTATAAAAGGGTTGATCGGGTTTTATTGATCCCCTGCCAAAACCGCTTTAATCCGTTCCTGTATCAATGGAACCAGTTCAGCTTCAAACCAGGGATTTTTGCGCAGCCAGAGATTATTGCGCGGGCTTGGGGATGCAGCAGTAAAACTGGTCTTGCAGCGTTGGCCAGATGAGGTTCGCAGATTTTACAGGCGCGGACATCAGAGAGAAGTCTGTCTAAATGGCTCATGGATTGTCAGTCTAAAGATCTGGCTTGCAATTCAAAGTAGCAGAACGGGGAAAGTTTTGCCTGGTTGGCCGTGTTGAGAAGTTGATAGGCGCAAAAAAAAAGGGCGCTATTGCAGCGCCCTCTTGTGTATTTTGATCTATTTGTCGAGGCTCCAGATTCCCGGCCCCCGGGCGGCTATATACAAGAATGCAAAACAGAAAAGCGCTGATAGCTCCCCGCCATTGAGGATTGGGAAAAATTGGTTCATGCCATGAACCATCCAGTAGGCTACTGCCATGGTGCCACTGCAGATAAAAGCGGCTGGACGGGTCAATAATCCAACCATGATCAGGGCGCCACCGACCATCTCGATGGTGCCAGCTGTATACAGTAGCGGGCTTAGCGGGTAGGGAAATTCGGCGGGAAAGTTAATCAGCTTTTGAGTGCCGTGCCAGATAAATAGAAAGCCGCTGACGATTCTTAGCAGCGCGTAGGTTTCTTCTTGGTGCTTGTCGAGAAAATTCATTTTATTAGCCCCTTTTTTTATAGATTTAAACAGTACCTTATGAGTGTAATTTAATTCTTAAAAAAGGGGGTAATTTATACTGCGGCTACGCCGACATAGTTGGAGCTTTTTCGGCTTATGCTACTCAGCACCTGCCGCAAGTAGTGCTTTAACATAATCCGCGCCGTGATTGTGTTCCCCGGCAATCTGTTTCAGGGTTTTGCCATCGGGATTGGTGGCATTGAGGTTGTATTCGGCCTCTTTAAAGAATTTTAAAAAGGTCACAAAATTGTCGATATTCATACCGCGATAGGCTTTCTCCAGCAGGTGAAAGTCGCGGCTCACACCATGGGGTGGCTGATAATCTAAAAAGCTTTTTACCCGCTCGTCGTCAAATACTTCGCCAAGAACTTTCTGTTTATCTTTCTTTAATGACATAACTTATGTGATTCCTTTTTACTTCTCTAATACTGCTTAGTAACTACAGAAGCTCGTTGAGCTTGCTGGCTAAGATCTGATTAACTTGCTGGGGGTTGGCCTGGCCTTTGGAGGCTTTCATAATCTGGCCCATAAAACCGCCGAGCTTTTTCTTGCGCTTGGCTTCATCGGTATTGATGTAGTCATCAACCATCGCCTGGTTAGCAGCCAGAACCTCATCGACCATCTGTTCCAGAGCGCCACTATCGGATACTTGCTTTAAACCGCGGGCTTCAATAATCTCATCGGCACTGCCTTCGCCGGCCCAGATGGCATCAAATACCTCTTTGGCCATCTTCCCGCTGATACTGTTATCGGCAATACGCACAATAAGCCCGGCAAGCTGTTCTGCACTGACCGGACTGTTGGTCATGCTCAGGTCCTGGTTATTGAGGCGCGCGGCGAGCTCACCCATGGTCCAGTTGGCCGCCAGTTTGGCATTGTTGCAAGTGGTGACCACTGCTTCAAAGTAGTTGGCCATCGCTGCGTCACTGCTGAGTATGCCCGCGTCGTACTCTGACAGGCTGTACTGCTCAACAAAGCGTGCCTGGCGCGCATCGGGCAGTTCTGGCAGGTTGCGGCGCAGCTCTGCGATCTGATCGTCGCTAACAACCACCGGCAACAGATCGGGGCAGGGGAAGTAGCGGTAGTCATTGGCTTCTTCTTTGCTGCGCATGGAGCGAGCCACTTTAGTTTCACCGTTGTAGAGCCGCGTTTCCTGAACAATGCTGCCGCCGTCTTCAAGGACGTCAATCTGTCGCGCCACTTCTCGCTTGATGGCTTCTTCCATAAATTTAAACGAGTTGAGGTTTTTGGTTTCGGTCCGAGTGCCGAGGGTGTCGCTGCCGCTCGGTTTTACCGAGACATTGACGTCAAAGCGCATGCTGCCCTGGGACATTTCGCCGTCGCAGATACCAATTGAGGTGACAATACTGTGAATTTTCTTGGCAAAGGCGATAGCTTCCTCAGCGCTATACATATCCGGCTCGGTAACAATTTCAATCAGCGGGGTACCGGCGCGGTTGAGGTCGATGCCGGAGAAACTGCTGTTGAAGTTACCCTCGTGCAGGGATTTACCTGCATCCTCCTCCAGATGGGCATGGTGGATGCGAACCTTTTTACTACTGCCATCAGTCCGCTGAATCTCCATCTCACCGGGCCCAACAATCGGTTTCTCCAGCTGGGTGGTCTGGTAGCCCTTGGGCAGGTCGGGATAGAAGTAATTTTTGCGCTCAAAGGCAGACACTTTGCCGATCTCGGCATCGATGGCCAGGCCAAACATTACCGCGTAGTTGACTGCCTGCTTGTTGAGAACCGGCAGAGTTCCGGGCATAGCCAGGTCAATGGCACAGGCCTGGGTATTTGGTTCGGCACCGTAGGCGGTACTGGCGCCGGAAAAGATTTTTGTTTTAGTGGCCAGCTGGACGTGAATTTCCAGGCCGATGACGATATCCCAACTCATGCGATACCCTCCGGAGCCATTGTGTGCCAGTCGCTGAGCTGCTGGAACTGGTGAGCGGCGTTGAGGATACGCGCTTCATCGAAATAGTTGCCAATAATTTGCAAGCCAACCGGTTTATCTTCAACCATGCCACAGGGAATTGACATGCCGGGCAGGCCTGCTAGGTTGGTGGCGATGGTGTAGATATCTTCCAGATACATAGCGACCGGATCATCACCTTTGGCGCCAAATTTAAATGCTGGAGAGGGACATGTTGGACCCATAATTAGGTCGACATTTTCAAAGGCACTGACAAAGTCCTGTTGAATTAGCTGGCGAACCTGCTGAGCTTTGCCATAGTAGGCGTCGTAGTAACCGGCAGAGAGGCAGTAGGTACCAATCAGGATGCGGCGTTGCACTTCCTCGCCAAAACCTTCTGCACGACTGCGGCAGTACATGTCCTCGAGATCTTTCGGGTCTTCACAGCGGTAACCATAGCGGGCGCCATCAAAGCGTGACAGGTTGGCTGAGGCTTCGGCTGGCGCAATAACGTAGTAGGCGGGTACCGACAGAGCAGAATTTGGCAGGCTGATCGCCACCAGCTCTGCACCCTGCTCTTGCAGTGTGGCCAGTGCCGCGCGAACTGCCTGTTCGGTTCCCGGATGCAGGCCCTCAGAGAAATACTCTTGCGGCACACCAATGCGCAGGCCTTTTACTGAGTTGTTGAGGTTGGCTGTGTAGTCCGGCACCTCGCGGTCGATACAGGTGGAGTCCTTGTCGTCATAGCTGGCCATGCAGTTGAGTAGCAGGGCGCAGTCTTCGGCGCTGCGTGCCATTGGGCCGCCCTGATCGAGGCTTGAGGCAAAGGCGATCATGCCCCAGCGCGATACGCGGCCATAGGTTGGCTTGATACCGCTGACGCCGCAGAGTGCTGCGGGCTGGCGAATAGAGCCGCCGGTATCTGTTGCAGTAGCCCCCGGCGCCAGACGCGCGGCAATAGCGGCTGCGGAGCCGCCGGATGAACCGCCTGGAACCGAGTCTGTGGCCCAGGGGTTTTTAACCGGGCCGAAAAAGCTGGTTTCGTTGGAGGAGCCCATGGCGAACTCATCCATATTGGTTTTGCCCAGTACTACGGCGCCGGCCTGTTCGAAGTTTTCGACCACAGTAGCGTTGTAGGGGGGAATAAAGTTATCGAGCATTTTAGAGCCACAGCTGGTGCGTACACCGTCGGTGCAGAAGATATCCTTGTGCAGGATCGGCACACCGCAAAGGTCCGGCGCGTTGCCGGCTGCCAGGCGCTGATCGGCGGCGGCAGCCGCTCGCAGTGCCTGCTCTGCAGTGACTGTAATCACAGCATTGTAGGCAGGGTCGAGGCTGGCTATACGATCTAAAAAGTGCTGGGTGAGTTCAACACTGGTGAATTCTTTGCTCTGTAGCCCTTTTACAAGCTCGGCGAGGGTCAGGTTGTGCATTGTCGGCCCGCTTATTCTATGACTTTGGGCACTAAAAATAGGCCGTCTTCGGTTTCTGGCGCTATTGCCTGTAGGGCCTCGCGTCGGTTGAGTTCGCTTACTTCATCTTCGCGAAGGCGCTGGGTTGCCTGCATGGGGTGAGACATGGCATCGACACCCTCGGTGTTCACCGCCTGCAGCTGGTCGACCAGTTCGAGGACACTGCCAAGGCGCTGCGACACCTCATTAATAGTCTCTTCGTTGATGGCGATACGCGATAGCGTGGCCAGTTTTTCAATTTCACTACGTTCGATGCTCATTCAATTATCCGTTAGCTGTGCTTCAGGTATGCCAGTGCAAGGTCGCGTAAGGTATCATAAATGGATGGATCAGGTTAAGGGGGTGGCTTACTTATAACACTGATTTCACATGCTTTTTTGCCACTTTTCCTGCAGATGACAGCAACTTGCAAAAAGATCAGTTAGAATGTTGTAAAAATACCACAAATACACTTTCAGAGCTTGCTCTGCTCGGTTGCCACTGTTAAATTTGCCGATTAAATATCGTACTCTGCATTATTTATATAGCAGGACTGAATACTAGGAATTTCGATTAAATGTTAAAGAAAATACGCGGTTTTTTTTCAAGTGATCTCTCAATTGATTTGGGAACTGCAAATACGCTTATCTATGTACGAGAAAAGGGTATTGTTCTCAATGAGCCGTCGGTAGTTGCCATTCGCCAACATCTCGGACAAAAGATTATTGAAGCCGTGGGTGTCGACGCAAAGCGTATGCTAGGACGGACGCCGGGCAATATTACTGCGATTCGTCCCCTGAAAGACGGTGTGATTGCTGACTTTCAGGTTACCGAAAAGATGTTGCAGCACTTTATTAAAAAGGTTCACGCCTCCAGTTTTGTTCCTCCCAGCCCTCGCGTTCTCATTTGTGTGCCCTGTATGGCCACCGAGGTTGAGAAGCGTGCAATTAAAGAGTCGGCCTACAGTGCCGGTGCCCGTGAGGTGTTTCTGATCGAAGAGCCAATGGCGGCGGCCATTGGTGCTGGTATGCCGGTTGAAGAAGCAGTCGGTTCTATGGTGGTGGATATTGGTGGTGGTACCACTGAAATCGCCATCCTCTCCCTGAATGGCGTGGTGTTTTCCGATTCTGTGCGCATTGGCGGCGACCGGTTTGACGAGTCGATCGTCAACTTCGTGCGGCGCAAGTATGGCAGTGTTATCGGTGACAGCACTGCCGAGCGCATAAAGATGGAAATTGGTGGCGCCTACCTGTCAAAAGAGGTCCGCGAAATTGATGTTCGCGGCCGCAATCTCGCTGAAGGTGTTCCAAAGAGCTTTACCCTGGATAGCGATGAAATTCTCGAGTCCCTGCAGGAACCCCTGGCAGGAATTGTTCAGGCGGTGAAACGCGTGCTTGAGCAGTCTCCACCAGAGCTGGCATCGGATATCGCCGAGACCGGTATTGTCCTCACTGGTGGCGGTTCTATGTTGCGTGACCTCGATCGACTGTTAACGGCCGAGACGGGGCTGCCGGTGATTCTCTCTGAAGATCCTCTTACCTGTGTGGCACGCGGCGGTGGCGAGGCGTTAGAGATGATGGACAATAACCGGACAAATTCTTTAACTTTCTAGTGTTGTTGGCCAGCGGATAGCCGATTTACCCTGCCCGCTTGCGCTTTGGAGAGTACCTATCACAAACGTTTTCAACAAAGCATCCTCTCCGGTAAGAAAATTTCTTACTGTCGCATTCTTCGCTTTGATATTCATGATGGTGGACTCTTTTACGTCCTGGTTAAAACCGGTCTACAGTACGGTCGATAATCTGGTTCGCCCTCTCTACTGGCTTTCAAATATCCCTCTGCGCGTTCAGGAGTGGGGCGCGGGCAATATCGCTTCTCGCTCTGAGCTCGAGAGTGAAAACCTGCGCCTAAGCAAAGAAAGCTTGATCTATCACGGCCAACTGCAGCGCATGTCTGATCTGGCAGCTGAAAACCTGCGCCTTCGCCGCCTGCTCAACGCCACCGAACTTTTGATGAGCAGTGTACTGGTCACTGAGGTTATCGGTGTTTCGGCAAATCCCCAGCGCCATACCTTAAGCATTGATCGCGGCACTGATGATGGCGTGTTCGTCGGCCAGCCGCTGCTCGATGCGCAGGGGCTTATGGGGCAGGTTATCGCAGTTCACAGAAATCACAGCTCTGCCTTATTGATAACTGACAGCAGCCACGCTCTGCCAGTACAGGTTTTGCGTAATGGTGTGCGTTCCATTGCCGAGGGTACCGCTGATTACAACTTGTTAAGATTGAAGTTTGTCTCGCCCACTGCGGATATCAAAGAGGGCGATAAATTGGTCAGTTCAGGATTGGGTGGTCTCTACCCGGCGGGATATCCGGTGGGTACTGTTGTAAGCATTGAACAGGAGCCCGGAGACAGCTTTTTAAAAATCAGCGTAGATCCCTCGGCAGAAATTGATCGCAGTCGCCACTTGCTTTTGCTCTACACATCACGAGACGGCGATTTGGATAAGACTAAATAATGACGCCTGTTAACCACAGTGCTGTGATGTTGCTGTCTCTGGCTATGGCTGTGATTCTAAGTGTTATGCCGGTCAGCGGCAGTTGGATTGTCTGGAAGCCAAATTTTTTATTGCTGGTCACCATGGGCTGGATTTTTCATCGACCCCAAGAGTTCGGTATATTTTTTGCCGCCTGTGTCGGCCTGTTGGCGGATTGCCTGTTGCAGACAGCTCTCGGCCACTCAGTTCTGGTATTTGGCCTGTGCGCTACTCTGGTTGTAATTGTCAGTCGCTGGATAAAATACCTCTCTATGCTTCAGCGCAGCCTGATGGTCTTTCTGATAATTCTTGTGGTTGGTTTTTTGGAATCTCTCGTTTTGCTTTTCTATGGACTTCCAGCTGCTATGGACAACCTGCTGATGAAAACATTTTTTTCGGCATTGATCTGGCCGCTTATCGATAAATTAATTGCTCGAACCTGTTCTGACGAGCGCTGAGGACTAATTTTGGATCTTACCGCCCCACAACTTTTACTCGCCTCCGGCTCCCCACGTCGCCGTGAGCTGCTAAAACAGATCGGGGTAAACTTTAAGGTGCTGGCGGTGGATATTGATGAAAGCCGTCGCGCTGATGAACCGCCAATTGAATATGTGTCTCGTATGGCTGTGGAAAAAGCGCATGCGGGTTTTCGGCGCCAGAGTGGCCAGCTGCCTAGCCTGGGTGCCGACACCATTGTAGTTTTTAGTGAGCAGATCTTTGGCAAGCCTGTTGATCAGACAGATGCAAAGGAAATGCTTATGACGCTATCTGGCAAGAGTCATAGAGTTTTTACTGCAGTGGCCCTGGAGAGCGATTCGGGCACTGCAATGGCAGTTTCAGAAACCCTGATTGAGTTTCGCACCATTACGCCATCTGAATGTCTGATCTATTGGCAGACTGGTGAGCCCAAGGGCAAGGCAGGTGCCTATGCCATTCAGGGTCGCGGGGGAGTTTTTGTTGAAAGACTTGAAGGCAGTTACAGTGGTGTTGTGGGGTTGCCGCTGGCAGAGACTGAGCAACTACTTAATAAATTTTCTGTGCCGCTTTGGAATAGCAGTCAGAAATAAAAGCTTGATCGCGAGTGGCTAATTTTTACAGGCCAGCTCTGTAGCGTAGCCGGCAGGCATAAAAATAACTATTGGATATACCATGAGCCAGGAAATACTGATTAATATCACGCCAATGGAAACTCGTGTGGCCCTGGTTGAAAACGGTGTGCCCCAAGAGATTCACGTGGAGCGCAATAACAAGCGCGGTCTGGTAGGCAATATCTATAAAGGTAAGGTGGTTCGAGTGCTGCCCGGAATGCAGGCAGCCTTTATCGATATTGGTGAGGCGCGCTCGGCTTTTTTACATGTCGATGACCTGGTTCAGCGCAACAGTAAAAAAACCGCTGCAGAGCCTGCGGATATTTCCCATCTGCTTCACGATGGCCAACAGATCGTTGTTCAGGTAATCAAAGACCCGGTGGGGTCCAAGGGTGCCCGGCTGTCTGCAGAGCTGTCCATAGCCTCTTACAATTTAGTTTTTATGCCCGATGTGGAGCATATTGGCATATCCCAGCGCCTTGAGGATGAAGAGGAGCGCGAGCGCCTTAAAGTAACATTGAGCGCCGTGGTTGATGATCTGCAGGTTGGTGGTGGCTATATCCTGCGCACAGTTGCCGAGGGCGCCACAGAAGCAGAGTTGCGCAATGCGGTGGGCTTTCTCAATCGGGTTTGGGATGATCTTCTGGAGCGCAAGGTCACGGCTCAGGCACCTTGCTGCCTGTATGAAGATCTGCCGCTGTATAAGCGTGTTCTTCGCGATATGGTGCGACCTGAGGTCGAGAAGATACGCGTTGATTCACGGGAAATTCTCGAGAAGCTAACCTCCTTTGCCAATAAATTTAATCCGGAAATTGTCCGCTTGCTGGAGCACTATCCCGGCGAGCGGCCGCTGTTTTACCTCTACGGCATTGAGGATGAAATTACCAAGGCGCTGCAGCGCAAGGTTGTTCTCAAGTCGGGCGGTTCTCTGGTGTTTGACCAGACCGAGGCGATGTCGACTATTGATGTTAATACCGGCGCGTTTGTCGGGCGCCGTAATCTTGAAGAGACGATTTATAAAACCAATCTCGAAGCGGCCGTGGCGATTGCCCGGCAGATGCGAATGCGCAATCTCGGCGGGATTATTATTGTCGATTTTATCGATATGCAAAGTGCCGAGCACCGTCGTCAGGTGCTGCGCGCATTCGAAAAAGCGCTGGCGCGGGATTCTGTTAGAACCACCATTTCCGGTGTGACAGAGCTTGGATTAGTGCAGGCCACACGCAAGCGCACCAGTCAAAGTCTAGGGCAGGTCATGTGTGTCGAGTGCACGAGTTGCCAGGGGCGCGGTTATGTTAAGTCCGCCGAGTCGATCAGTTACGAAATACTCCGTGATATCCTACGTGCCGCCCGCGCCTATGAATGTGAGGGCTTGCAGGTATTGGCCGCTGCTCCGGTAATCGAGTACCTGTTGGATGAAGACTCAAGTCGAGTGGCCGATTTAGAGCAATTTATTAATCGTACCATTCAGTTCAGAGTTGAGAGTCTCTATCCTCTTGAACAGTTTGATATCATTCCGGTGTAATCGAGCATGGCTATGGGGAAAATGGGTAAAGCATTTAAAAAAGCGCTGCACTGGCTATGGCTGACCCTGGCCCTGTTGATTATCGGTATGGTTATACTGGTGGTAATTGGTCGACAGACAATTGCCAGTGTTGACAGCTTTCGTACAGATATCCAACAGATCATTGAGGATCAGACCGGCCTGCGGGTTGAGCTCGGCGAACTCAATGGCGAGTGGCCGCGACTTGTTCCTATTCTCGATGTACAGCGTGCGGCAATTTTTGCCGAGGACGATTCGCCTGCGGTGGTTATTAATGGCGGCCGCGCTGACCTAGATCTGTTTGAGACCATCCTGCGCAGAACGCCAATTTGGCGCGAACTGGTGGTTGATCGTTTGCAGTTAACCATGGTCGAGGATGGCGAAGGCCGCTGGGGGCTAAAGGGTTTTAGTGGTAAGTCTGATACTGACGCCAGTCTTTTTGTTGACCCACTCTCCTACAGTCAGTTGATCCATTTTGAAGATGTGCAGGTTGTCCTAGAGTTTTTTTCCGGTAAAACCATGCTGCTCAGTGGCCGCAATGTGGCCATAGAAAACGTCGATGATTTCCATCGCGCGGAACTTTCGGTAATTCTCTCTGAGCAGGACTCATTGACCAGTGACGATAATTCGTTGATGAAAAACCAAAGCCCGGCCTATTTACTCATTGAAGGGCATGGCGAACTCACCGACATCGAGCGCTTTTTCGCTGAAGGCTATTTCCGCTTTGATAACTTTAACCTTTCCGAGCCCCTGGCCGACCTCGCCCGTTCACTGCTGCCAGGCCTGTTCTCCAATCTCCCCAATTTTGATGCCAATGCTGATGGTGAGATATGGTTTGCCCTTCATCCTGGTGGTTCTGCCGATTTTGAAGGTATGCTCTCTATCGGCGAGATTCCATTGACCTGGCTGGCAGACGTGCCGCCACTCACCGAGATTGAGGCAGAGATTACTGGCTGGTTTACTCCGGCATCAGACTGGGGACTGAGGCTTCAGGAATTTGATCTCAATTGGGCAGATGCCAATATAGAGCCGCTTAATCTAGTCTTTACCCAGCGCCTGGGTTCTCACTGGCAAGATTTTGATATATCGGTAAATCATCTGAATTTAACCCTGATATCTGAAATGCTTTCCAGTACCCGGATTGCTGATGAGAAAGTCTTGAGGGCGGTCGAGACACTCCAGCCTCAGGGGATTATCAATGCGCTGACTCTGGGTCATGATCATGCTGGATACTATGCCTCAGCGAATCTCGAGCGGATAGATCTTAATTCCTGGAAAAAGTCGCCCGCTGTTAGGGGGCTGGATGGATACATCGAAATCTACGGTGATCGCGGTCTTTTCTCATTTGCTGATAACGACGGTTTTGAAGCCTATTTCCCAACGACCTACAAAAACTACCTGCCCATTGATAAGGCGACGGGATCGATAAATGTGTCTTGGGAGGCGGATGCTGCACAGCTAACGGTGCGCAGTAATGTTATTCGCACTGAGATGGATGCTGGCAGTGCAAGTATTATGTTTTCTGCCCAGCAGACCATTTCCCCTGATGGCAATCCACCTGAGGTCAGCCTGTTGATCGGTGCGCGAAATCTCGATGCCCAAAAGCGCAATAAATACCTGCCTTACACCCTGTCAGCGCAACTGGATAAGTGGCTAAAAGAGTCGATATTAGAGATTGATGTCGAGGAGTTTGGTCTGTTGATTCGCAATAGTCCACCGAGATTTGAGCGCTCCTCGCAGACCACCCAGCTCATCATGAAAACCACTGGTGGACATATTAACTATGACCCCAACTGGACCAGTATTCGAGATGCCAAAAGCCTGTTATTAGTTGATGATATTTACACTGATGTGGCAATGGAGTCGGGCACTATAGGCAACGCTAAAATTAGTGACGCTTCTGTGATCTATTCGAGTGAGAATGCCGATAAACAGCCCTATATATATGTCGATGCACAGGTTGCCGGCGACCTGGCCGAGGTGATGGACATTCTTGCGAACTCTCCCCTCAAAGATAGAGTCGCTGGTATTAGTGACTGGGATTACAGTGGTAAAACGCTCAGTCAGCTTGATCTGGCTATGCCAATGCCACGCAGGGAAGCGGCTGATGTTGTTGCACAGTCCAGCAAAAAGTCCAGTAAACAGTCCAGTAAGCCGTTAAAGGGCAAATACAATGTTTCGACGCTTATAGATGAAGGCTCGATAAGTATCCCGGATCGACCGATTAGCATGACCGATATTCAGGGTCAGCTGGATTTTTCTGTGCAGGATGGCCTCTATGGCGAGGGCATCACCGGGAACTTCTGGCAGCGTCCGATGGTGGCCCGGCTGTATAAGGACAACGACGAGCAGAAGATTGCCTTTAGCGGTGATATCCTCCCAGAGAGCCTAGCTCAGCTGGTTGAGTTTCCATGGCAGGAAGTTATCGTCGGTGCTGTGCCAATTGAGGGATCCATCAGCATTCCAACGGGCAATAATGATTCCGGCGCGCCGATAACCCTGCAACTCAGCAGTCAATTGCAGGGCGTTGCTCTGGAACTTCCGGCCCCCCTGTTTAAAGCTGCCGAGAGCACCCAGGCACTGGATATGACCCTTTATTTTACGCCGGCGTTTGAGCGACTCAGCGCAACGCTGGCAGGCAAAACTGACTCGTCAATGCCAAGTTCTGATCTCAACTTTGACCTGCGTTTTAAGAATGCGGTGTTCAATGCAGGGCAGATAAGTTACGACCGGCCCAAGGATGAGCCCGCAGAGAATATACTCCAGCTTTCAGCCTATCTTCCGACCACTGACTTGGAACTCTGGCAGCCGTTGATAGGCCTTTTTGAGCGCTCTGATGACCAGGTACCATCCAGCTGGCAAACCGTTTTTGATTTGCGCTTTGACCAGCTGCAACTGGAATCTTTTCAGCTGCGAGATATAGCCGCGACCGCTGCACTATCTGAACAGTGGGTGGATATTGATCTGAGCAGTGATCTGGTGGATGGTAGGCTGTTAATTCCTGTGAGCAAATCAGCTCAGGTGCCTCAGATAAATTTAAGTCGCCTGACTCTGCCTGCGGCACTTCTGAAAGAAAAGGTCAGTGCCTCCACCATAGATCCACGCAGATTTATCGCTTTGGACGTAGCTATTGATAAGTTAGTGATTGGCGAAAATAACTGGGGATCACTGTCCTTTGATCTGCGACCTGAAGTTTCCGGTGCAGCCTTTAATCAGATCAAAGGTAATCTGTTTGGATTAAAGCCCGGCGCCTTTGAAGATCAGCCGGCAACAGAGTTTTTCTGGAAATACGATGGCACTAGCTATGGTAGCCGACTTGTCGGACCAGTAGCAGTCGATAATATCGGTGAGTTTTTGAGCTCAGGGCTGGGTACACCACAAATTGTCGACAGCAAGTCTGGGCGTCTGGTTTTTGATCTTGCCTGGCAGGATCAGCCGTGGAAAATCTCCCGTGAAAATATAACCGGTGACTTTGAAATCAAACTGCGAGAGGGAAGTTTTTACAAGTCTCCGGGCGGCTCGGGTGCAGCATTAAAAATGGTCAGCCTGGTTAATTTTGCCAACTGGTTGCGGCGTCTTAAGCTGGATTTTTCTGATGTGGTTGGACAGAACCTCGCCTATAACAGCCTCAATGGCACCCTGCATTTTGAACAGGGTATTGCCAGCTTTAGAGATCCTCTGCGTATGAAGATGCCCTCCGGGCGCATGAGCATGGCCGGAGACTTCGATCTGCTTAACGAGCAGGTCGATGGCCGTCTGGTGGCAACCCTGCCAGTAGCGACCAATTTACCCTGGGTCGTGGCTCTTATGGGTGGCTTGCCAGCCGCTGCCGGGGTTTATGTCACCAGCAAGTTGGTTGAAAAACAGGTCGATCGACTGTCGAGTATCAGCTACAAGATATCTGGTCCCTGGGATGATGTTGAGGTTGAAGTGGACCGTATTTTCGCCTCGGATCTAAAAGATGAAGAGCCCCAAAAGCAGAAAAGTGTGCAAAAGGAAGCGCAGGACAATGGTTCAGAGATGAATGGTTCAGTGAAGAATGGTTCAGAGAAGAATGGTTCAGAGAAGAATGGTTCAGAGAAGAATGGTTCAGAGAAAAATAGTGCAGAGAATAACCAAGAGTAACTCTTTTAACGCCGCAGTAGTCCAGCTGCGACCCGGTGAATCAATCGATCATAGCCTCAACAATGCCAGTGCAATGATTCAGTGTGCCGTCGAAAAGGGTGCAGAATTAGTTGTTCTTCCGGAAAACTTTGCCCATTTGGGTTGCAGTGACTTCACCGCTATTGGCCAGTCTGAGTCAACACCCAAGGGACTGGTCAGACAGTTCCTTTCCGACCAGGCGCGCCAGCAGGGTATCTGGCTGGTGGCCGGTACACTGCCGATTTGCAATCCTGGACAGCAAAAGCCCTATGCCCGCTCGCTGTTATTTGATCCGCTGGGCAAGCAGCGCAGTTCTTATGACAAGATCCATCTCTTCGATGTAACGCTGGATAAATCCGCGCTCAGCGCTGGACAGCAGAGCAGCTATCGCGAATCGGATAACTTTAGCGGCGGCGCTGACATTGTCGTGACAGAGACAGATCTATGCACTCTGGGTATGAGTGTCTGTTATGACTTGCGCTTTGCCGAGCTCTACCGTCAGCTGGCGGATAGAGGTGCGCAGATAGTCAGTGTACCGGCGGCATTTACCGCAGCCACAGGGAGGGACCACTGGCTGCTGTTACTGCGCGCTCGGGCGGTGGAGAATCAGCTGTTTGTGATGGGCGCCAATATGGTTGATCGTGAGCATCCGCGCCGTGCACTCTGGGGTGGCAGCGCCATTATCGATCCCTGGGGCAATCTTCTGGCGTCTGTCGATGACCAGCCGGGGGTAGCGGTGGCCGAAATTGATTTAAGCCTGATCGATACAGTTCGTGCCAAGATGCCATTGAGCCTGCACCGCAAGCTGTAACCTTATCTTTCCAGTTAGGCCGTTGTATTCGGGGAGTTTTCTTTGGGATTTCTATTCAGGAGTTTTATTCAGGAGTTTTATTCAGGAGTTTTATTCAGGAGTTTTATTCAGAAAGCCCTCTTAAATAAGCAAAAATTTTCCTCGCCGCTGAGGCGGGCTTTTTCTGCGCCAGTTCGCGGCTTGCCTGGCGCTGAAGATTGCGCAGTTGTTGGCGATCGGCTTGCGGGTACTTTTCGATCAGCGCTTCGATAGCTGTTGCGCCCTCATGAATAATGCGGTCTCGCCAATTTTCCAGTTGTTGAAAGTGCTGTCGGTAAGTCTGCGATTGATGATCCATCATATCCAGAGTCTCCTGGATAAAGCTGATGTCGGCAGTGCGCATCAACTTGCCAATATACTGTAACTGGCGGCGCTTACCCTCGCGATTTTTTAAGCGTCGCGCTTCATAGATAGCATCTTTAAGGTTTTCCGGCAGATTGAATTTTGTCAGCTGTCCCTCTGGCATCTCCACCAACTGGCTGCCCATATCCTGCAGTGCTTGGCTCTCGCGTTTGAGCTGGGATTTGCTGATCAGCGCTTCATCTTCAAATTCATTGTTATCAGTCATCAGGTATAGAACACCGTAGCCAGTCCGAGAAAGGAAACAAAACCGACAATATCGGTTACTGTGGTGAGAATAACCGTACCAGCCAGAGCCGGATCGATCTTAATGCGCCGAAGTATCACTGGTAGCAGGGTGCCGGAAATAGCCGCAGCCATAAGGTTGATGCACATGGCGAGGCCGATAATCAGGGCAATGGTCCAGTCGTCAAACCAGAGTGACACCAGAGCGCCCATAACCAGTGCCCAGAGTATGCCGTTGAGGGCGCCGACAATAAATTCTTTACTCAGTAGCCATTTGATATTATCGCGCTCAATCTGGCCGAGGGCCATACCGCGAACTACCACCGTCAGGGTCTGGCTGCCGGCAACACCGCCCATACTGGCGACAATCGGCATCAGGATCGCCAGCGCCACGACCTTGTCCAGGGTCGCTTCAAACATGCTGATTGCCGAGGAGGCGAGAATTGCACTGATGAGGTTGAGTCCCAGCCACAGGGCCCGTCGAGGGGCCGTTCGGCCAATTGAGGAGAAGGTGTCTTCGGTATCACTCAAGCCGGCCAAAGCCAACAGGGAGTGGTCGGCATCTTCAACAATAACGTCAACCACATCATCAATGGTGATACGCCCAACCAGGCGGTGCTGACTGTCGACCACCGGTGCAGAGACCAGATCCTGGCGCTGGAAAAGCTGGGCGACATCAGAGTCGGTGAGATCCACGGGTATAGCTTCCATCTCCGTATCCATCACTTCCCTGATGGTGGTGTTGGGGCTGGAGGTGAGCAGCTTGCCAAGTGACAGGTTGCCTAAAAAAGTATCGGTGCGACTGACCACAAACAGGTTATCGGTAATATCCGGCAGCTCTTCAAAACGACGCAGATAACGCAGCACAACATCGATAGTAATATCCGGGCGCACCGTGATCATCTCGGTATCCATTATCCCGCCCGCAGTGTCCTCAGGGTAGGTGAGGACTGTTTCGACTCGCTGCCTGTCCTGGGCAGACATGGCTTGAAGTACTTCCGGAATAACCTGGTCGGGCAGTTGCTGGAGAATATCGACAATATCATCGACGTCGAGACCCTCAGTTACCGAGGCAACCTCTGCGCCATCCATCTGGTTGAGAAATTCCTGCTGAATATCATCGGAGAGTTCCTGAAGAACTTCACCGGCAATATCTGTTTCCACCAGCTGCCAGAGCACATCCCGAGAGCGCGGCGGGGCGGTTTCCAGTTGGTGAGCTATATCCGGTGGTGAAAGGTTATTGAGGATATGGCGCACCTGATTAAGGGTGCCGGGATCGATGCCGGTGCCTAGCTTGGTCAATAGGCTATTTTGGTTATTGTTCATGCATCGCTCCATCGCTCCGTAGATGAGGGCTGAGTGGAATATTATCAGCAAAGCATTTTAACGAGCTCAGCAGCAGATCGGTAGTTTTTACTGAGCCATTGGCGTAAACAAGCGGCTAGGCTGCAATTCTAGGTCCTTATTCGCCTTCACCAAAGTAATCGGCAAGCAGTGCTGAGATTGCATGCCTGGCTTCGTCCTCATCTTCGCCATCAAACTCAAAGGTCAAAACAGTGCCCTGACTAGCAGCCAGCAGCATCAGCGACATGATACTTTTGGCATCGACCAATGGTTCATTCGTGCCTGCTCGAATAACACAGAGATAACGCCCCGCAGTGCTGGCCAGTTTGGTGGCGGCTCTGGCGTGCAGGCCAAGCTTGTTAATAATCTCCAGCTCACAGCGAATCATGGTGTAAATCCCGGTATGCTCATTGGGAGAGCTCTTTGTGGACAACCTGGACAAAGGGATGCTGGGTTGAGAAGTGTTCATATAGACGGTTGGCTAGATACACAGACCGGTGCTGGCCGCCAGTACAACCGATAGAGATTGTCAGGTAACTGCGATTATTCTGTTGAAACTGGGGAATCCAGCGGGTTAGAAAGCCGATTATATCGGCGAGCATGGAAGCGACTTCGACCTGGCTTTCCAGAAATTGGATCACCCCCTCATCGTTTCCGGTCTGGTTCTTTAATTGCTGCTTCCAATAGGGGTTGGGTAGGCAGCGAACATCGAAGACAAAATCTGAATCAGAGGGAACACCGCGCTTAAAGCCAAAGGACTCAAAGAGGATAGACATATGTTCCGGATTATTTGGAACTATGGTGTTTTTAACCAGGTCACGCAGTTGGTGCAATGTCAGTCTGGAGGTGTCAATAGAGCGATCGGCGATGTCCGAGATTGGGCTGAGTAGCTCTTTCTCAAGATCAATAGCCTCCTTGAGGCCGATACTCTCGCCGCTCAGGGGATGACGACGGCGAGTTTCACTGTAGCGGCGCAGCAGGTCAGATCGTCTCGCATAGAGGAAAACCACGCTCACACTCACGCCATCGGCTTCAATAATTTCAAGTATTTCGGGGATTTTGCTCAGGTCGCCGACCAGGTTGCGAGCATCAATACCCACGGCAATATTCAGCTCTTCATGGTTGTTATTGCTATTGAGCTGATTGATTAAGCTCGGCAACAGGCTGGCGGGCAAATTGTCAATACAGGTGAAACCCACATCTTCAAGAATATTGAGTGCCGAGGTCTTTCCGGATCCGGAGTGGCCGCTGATAATCACCAGGCGCATGGTTAGACGCGTCGCTCTAGCTGGAGTGCGGTATTAAACAGATCCTCATTGTTCTGGCACTGGCGCAGAGATTCACGCGATTGATCATTCTGCATAATGCCGGCGATTCTTGCCAGAGTGGCCAAGTGCTCGTCATTCTGTTCTTCGGGCACCACCAGGGCAAAGATCAGGTCCACTGGCTTATCGTCCAGGGCGCCAAAATCAACGGGATGCTCAAGCTTGATCAGGCAGCCGTGGATTCGATGAAAACCGGGAACACGGCAGTGGGGAATGGCGACCCCTTCCCCGATGCCGGTGCTGCCAAGTCGCTCGCGGGCGACCAAATTGTGAAAAAGTGTGTCAGCCTGCTCAGTATTCCCGTCCAGTTGATCAGTTACAAAGGCAGACAGATTCTCAAGAACACGTTTCTTGCTGCTGCCGGGTAGATCGCAACGAGTCATTTTCTGAGTCAGGATATCGTGGATTTTCATTGGTGTGACTAGTGGCCTCGATGCTTTTCTTTATATTTGATTAACTGACGGTCGAGTTTGTCAGTCAGTGCATCAATCGCGGCGTACATATCTTCGTGCTGTGAGTTGGCAAATAATTCTGCACCACTTACATGGACAGTGGCTTCTGCATTTTGCGAGAGTTTGTCTACTGAGAGAATCACAGATGTACTGGTGATCTGTTCGTAGTGTCGTTCGAGTTTTGATAGTTTGTTGGTAACGTAGTCTCTGATAGGGGTTGTAATTTCCAAGTGGTGTCCGCTGATGGTTAGTTGCATGCAGTTCTCCTTGATTGTACTTAATTGAAACTTTACTTCTTTATTGCTCGAATTGGCTAGAACCTTTTGCGCTGACTTGAGGATGGTATACCCATACTCTCTCTGTATTTGGCAACTGTTCGGCGAGCTACCTGAATACCCTGCTCCTCAAGAAGGGAGGTAAGTTTGTTGTCGCTCAGAGGTTTTGTCGGCTGTTCTGCGCCAATCATCTCTTTTAGGATAGCGCAAACAGCAGTTGATGAACACTCCCCGCCACCCGAGGTGCCCACATGGCTGGAAAAGAAATATTTCAGCTCATAAATTCCCTGGGGTGTGGCTAGATATTTACTCGTAGTCACCCGCGAAATAGTCGATTCGTGGAGTTCAAGTTTGCTGGCAATATCCGATAACACCATGGGCTTCATGGCCACCGGGCCATAGTCCAGAAACCCCTGCTGCAGATCAACTATGGTCATAGCGACACGCATCAGGGTTTCATTACGACTCTCAATACTGCGCAAAAACCAGCGCGCTTCGGCAAGGTTATCTTTCAGGAATTGATTTTCGTTGCTGGTATCGGAGCGCTTGATTAATGCTGAATAGGAATCATTGATGCGCAGCCGTGGCATATTGCTGTCGTTGAGCTGCACTTGCCAGCGGCCTTTGATTTTTTCGACGTAAGCATCGGGAACAATATAATCGATATCATTGCTGTTAAACGCCTCGCCGGGGCGCGGGTTGAGGCTGCGAATTAGTTGCAGAGCCGCTTGCAGCTCATCGCCACTGAGCCCGGATTTTTTCGCCAGGCGTGCATTGTCGATTGTAGCGATATCTTCGAGAAAATCGGTGGTTATTAGCACAGCAGATTCGAGGTGTTGAGTTTCCGGAGCCAGCTGCTGGAGCTGTATTAAAAGGCATTCGCGAATATTGCGGGCGAATACGCCAGGAGGGTCGAACTGCTGGAGTCGATGCAAAACGGCGACAAGCTCATCATCCTGAATCTCCTCATCAGGACTTTCAGTATCAATATGCGCGATGACATCCCGAAGATCCTCAGCAATAAATCCAGAACTGTCAATGGCATCTATAAAGGCCGAGGCAATGTCTCTGTCTCTGTCTGAGAAAGGTGTTAGATTGAGCTGCCATTGCAGGTGCCCCTGAAAGGATTCGGTGACCTGATGAACCTGTTCCAGATTGACTTCGGCACCGCTACCGCTTGCGGTTGAGGGGTTGTAGACATCCTCCCAGTTGGCATCGACCGGCAGGTCCTGAGGGATCTGTTCGCTCCATTCGTAATCGGCATTCTGCTCGTCGTTTTGCTGCTCTGTGTTTGCGTCAGCTGCATCTGCTGGCGTATTTTCCGAGCTGTTTTCACGGCTGCTGTCGTCACTGTTGGATTGGGATGACTGTGGTGTCTCTGGACTGATCTCGTTACTGTTGTCTTCATCAATTTCCAGGAGCGGATTGTTGTAGAGTTGTTCGATCATCTCCTGGCGCAACTCCAGGGTCGACAGCTGCAAAAGACGGATGGCCTGTTGTAGTTGCGGCGTCATGGTCAGCTGTTGGCTGATTTTTAACTGAAGGCCCTGGCGCATGCAGAGATTATCGCTAGCAAATAGTGAACTGCAATTTTAGTGCCAATACATGCTTGGTGGCAATCGACTATTTTTACAAACAGGCTTTTATTTACAGATTGCGTGGTTTGGGGACCTAAAGGGTAAAGTTATCACCAAGATAGGTTTTGCGGACATTGGCATCATTGAGGATATCTTCAGTGGTGCCTTCGGCGATAACATGCCCCTCACCAATAATATAGGCATGTTCACAGATATCCAGTGTTTCACGGACGTTGTGATCGGTGATCAAAACACCTATGCCGCTGTCGCGCAGATGGCGAATAATATTTTTGATATCGGTGACTGAGATTGGATCAACTCCGGCAAAGGGTTCATCGAGAAGAATAAACTGTGGATTTGCCGCCAGTGCACGGGCTATCTCAACCCTGCGGCGCTCACCGCCGGAGAGACTCATACCAAGGCTTTTCGCCAGATGTGAAATATGAAATTCATGCATCAGTTCCTCGAGGCGCTGCTGGCGCTGTTGGCGACTGAGCTCTCTTCGGGTTTCGAGTATCGCCAGAATATTATCCTCGACACTCAGTTTGCGAAATACGGAGGGTTCCTGCGGTAAATAACCGAGACCGCGGCGGGCACGACCGTGCATCGGCAGCGCGGTAATATCGTCCTTATCAATGGTGATGGTGCCACTGTCTTGATTGACCAGACCAATAATCATATAGAAGCACGTTGTCTTGCCGGCTCCATTGGGACCGAGCAGCCCGACGATTTCACCCTGCTTAACGGACATGGAGACGTCTTTGACGATGGGTCGTTTACCATAGGCTTTAGCCAGATTTCGTGCTTCTAAAATTGCCATCAGGGGGTCTCTTCAGATGTCGATTCCTGCACTGAGGGCGGAATGACCAGTTGAATACGTTTTTGTTCACCGAGATCGTTACCTTTGGCCTTCCATGTCTCATTCTTAATGTCGTAGTTGATTGAGTCACCTCGAATAATAGTGCCATTGCGTGACAGAACTGCATTGCGCTGGAGCACAATCTGGTCATCCGCAAGCAGGTAGTCAATATGTTCTGCACGGGCAACCAGCATTGGTCCCTGAGCCTGAGGTTGCTGCTGATAGCTTGCCGGTGTGCCTTGACACTCAATGCGACTGATCTTACTGCCCTGATAGTGCAGGGTTATCTGGTCGGCTTCAATAAGGATGCTTCCCTGGCTGATAATAACATTGCCGCTGTAGACCGTTAGACCGGTTTTCTCGTTGCGTTCCGCCGAATCGGATTCGATGGAAATAGTTTGCTTGCGATCGTCGGGCAATGCGACTGCGGCAACTGCTGTAGACAGACTGAGCGCAAAGAGCATTAACTGAGCCGCTAATCTGGACATCTTCAGTAAGCTCGAACCAGAGAGGTTTGTGTTAGTTAGTCTCGAACTGGATAGTCTCGTACTAGATAGTCTCGTACTAGATAGGCTCATGGATTACCCGAACGTCAGATTTAATAACAAAGGTTTCCTTTTGCAGGTCGACATGCAGTCCAGTGCCGGACATGGTTCCCTGCGGGGCATGTAGTTTAAATGAACTCTCCGTTTTGGCAATATTAGTATCGATTAAGTAGGTTAAACGCTCGGTAGTAAGCACGCTCAAATCGCCGTTACTGTTGATATCAGCGCGCACGTTGCCAGCGAGATCAAGTCTACCTAGGTCGCTGTGCAGCTGGCCCTGCGCTGCCTGCAATAGCAGGGGCTTTTTAAGAGGTCGCTGGGTCACAAACACTGGTTTGGCAAGGGTCAGCACGGACGTGCCCTCAAAAAAATCTATGCGGGGTGAACGAATAGAAAATTGTTCGGAACCCTCGGCTGAAAAGCGCCGGCTGGTTATCTTGGTCATATAACTGTCAGCGCGTGGATCGCTATCAAATTGACCGTCTTTCTGGCGAATAAAAGATTCCGGCGGCGAGTCCCAAATCAGTAGAAAGCCAGCAACCACCAGCGCCAAAAAAAATGTCAGGAAAGCCTGTCGAATCATTGATAGCTCGCCAGAATTGCATCCAGCTTACCCTGTGCGGCGAGAATCATCTCGGCAGCTTCACGAACCGCACCATTGCCACCGCAGCGGCTGGTTTGCCACAGCGCGTTGGCGGCGACAGCAGCATTGCCGTTAGCCACGGTCATACCCAGCCCGACGCGATTGATTACCGCCAGATCGGGAAGATCGTCGCCCATAAAGGCGATTTCGTCCATCTGGAGATCCATTTTTTCCAACAGTTCGCCGAGAGCGGTAAGCTTATCTTCGCGGCCCTGCACCACTGGCGAGATACCCAATTCATCGGCGCGACGCTGAAGCAGTTGTGAAACCCGACCGGTAATAATACCGACCTGCACATCAGCGCGCTGCAGTAATTTAATACCCAGCCCATCCTGAATATCAAAGGCCTTGAGTTCTTCACCATTATTGCCGTAGTAGAGATGACCATTGGTGAGGACACCATCAACATCGAGGAGGAGCAGCTTGAT
>ERZ1048068.372-NODE-372-length-41657-cov-10.761742_pt1 | contig 41657 bp, 83 predicted proteins | sample MGYA00383098_ERZ1048068 | MGnify/ENA primary metagenome ERZ1048068 (study PRJEB29581, sample SAMEA5548368) | metagenome | biome: marine; feature: coastal; material: water | depth 1 m | study: Short-term variability in the microbial, nano- and picoplankton...
GTAGAGCTTAATGTAGTATCAGCAATGGGTGAAACTGGGCTGTGGTGCATGAAGCCAATCCTAAGTCAAATGAACTATAGAGCCTTTTATTTGCATACTTACAGTAAACATCGACTGAACGAAAACATTACTGGGATATATAAGAAGCTGCACGATTTAACTACTGAATTAGTAGACAGAGAAAATCCAAGCGACGCTTATTGCAGAATTAAAAGAACGAACATACATAAACTGACGACACAGTCACTTGAAGTATTCGGAGGAAGAAAATAATGTCAGAAGCACTGATTGAAAATGCTAAGCAACTTGAAGAATTAACACTATGGCACGCTCAAACGGAAATTGCTGTTCGTGAGCTTAAGGAATTATTTGATAGTGGTAATATTTCATTAGGCGAGTACGAAGAACTCGTGGAAGATTTACTTGAAATGAGAGGTGTTGAAGCTGACCTTCAACTCGAACAGAACAAGATATATGCTCAAAAAGCGATTGATGCGCTTAAGATGTTATCTGGTTTAATATAATATGCCTTATACGGATATCGATGATGTTCGTATCTTTGATGTAACAATAGATGATAGTGAATATGTGTGGCACAGGGATAACGAAGATCGTATGATCGAGGTGCTTGAAGGAGATGGTTGGCAATTTCAACCAGAAGGCTGTCTACCTTTCTTATTAGCACCAGGAGTAGGGTTTACAATAAGAGAGGGTGAGTACCACAGATTAATTAAAGGTGTAAACGATCTTAAGATTCGGATTACTCCAATAAATAAATAGTTTAAAGCATACTAGGAGACAGACATGTCCTTTAAAGAAATTATTGAGTCTAAGTTGAATGAAGCAATCGCAGCTAGACTAGAAGAAAAGAAAATGGATAAGGTAGGAAAGGCTGACGCTGACATTGATAATGATGGCGACGTTGATTCTTCCGATGAGTATCTACACAATCGTCGCAAAGCTATCAAAAAAGCGATGAAAAAAGAAGAAGCTGAATAATATATACTAGGAGTAAATTATGTTTTTATTAGATTGGATTTTAGGTCTTTTTAAGACTGACAAGCCAGGTGAAGTGGTAGAAGTGGTAGAACCTACGCCGGAACCTAAGCCTAAAGCAAAGAAGCCAAAAGCTAAACCGGCACCAAAGAAAGAAGCAAAGGTAACTAAAGCTTCTTTGAAAAAATTAACCAAGGCTCAACTCGAAGAAGAAGGTCGGAAGGTTGGTCTTGAGCTTGACAAGCGCAAAAAGAAAGATGAGCTTGTTGACTTATTGTTTGTACAGTTGAAATAATTTCTGTTATTAAAAAATAATAATAAAAACCAAGGAGAATAGAAATGGCACTATGGGGAAAGACTGACGTACTGGGTGATGCACCTAAGTGGTTGGAAACCGCTGCTGCTAATACAAACAAGTCTCACGATATGGATAACGCTGTATTCGTCGACTTGACCGAAGCAGGTATTGCTGGTAACCGTGCTAAGGGTCTTACAGGTCCAGGCTGGTGGTTATATCACACAGCAAACGGTCGTCACTTTGCAGAGTGTTTGGTACCTATGAAGGTAACTGCAGTTGCTGCTGGCGATGACGGTGTAAGTGGCACCGGTGACGATGCGGTTGTTGCTGATAGCTAAGGATTAGTTAACTTAACTACATTATGAAATTGACGGAATCAACTTTTGTACTATATGCAATAAAACACTATGATAATCCACAGTGTACTGAGATGGCAGAATTTGAAGAAGATATGAAACGCTTTCAATATCTTCGAAAACTTTTTAGTCGATATCGTTTAGATGACGATTTAAAAGAAAGGCTTATTCTTAACCATCTCATAGTTCTTTACAATGTATTTGGCTCTCAAGCTACTAATATGTTGTTTATGAGATTGCATGAGTATCACCAATACTTAAAGCCATTTGTGGAATATCTTAATTTTATGCCACAAGTTGTAGCGTTTGATGATATCATGATTAATGCAAATAGTATTGATTCCGATACAGCTATCGTCACTAGACTAAAGGAAATTTAAATGGTAGTAGACCTATTTTTAGTTTACTCATTCATCAGAAGGCTTGTCACGCCCTTTGATCAGTGGGAGGCGTACAAGTTAAACATCATTGATGATAAAGGTAACATTCTTATCAAGCGTAAAGACTTCACTAAGAAAGTCCAGCGCGATGCATTTGGTATATTTGATAAGTTGATACTCAACATTAAGAAGCTACTTGCTAAACTTCCTGGTGGCGCTACTCGCCTAGGAACATATGCAGCTGCATTGTGGTTAGTCAAAGAAGAAGCTCGCATGGAAGAAGCAGGCATGCTTAGCGAAAGTTCAGATCTTGATGATTCTGAACTTGAACTACGTTTACAAGCATTCGAGGAAGAGTACTCGATTCTATTTGAAAAGGCAATAGAAGAAGAACCAACTATGAGTGTGGGTAGTGGTGCTATTGCAGGATTAGGTGTTGGCGATCAAGGTGAGCCTGGGCGAAGTGTAAAGCATCAGCCTAAGCTTGCAATGACTCGTCGCAAAAAGAAACAATTTAAAGATCTGATCAAGGATACGAAATGAAACCTGAAAGTAAAGAAAAAGTTTTTGAACAGCTTAAAATAGATGAAGGTGTAGTATATGAAGTCTACGAAGACCATCTTGGATATGCAACCTTCGGAGTCGGGCACTTGGTCCTTGAAGAAGATCGTGAACACGGAGAACCAGTTGGAACTCCTGTCGACGAAGAACGAGTACGAGAATGCTTTGATCGAGACCTCAACATCGCCATTAGCGAGTGTGTTGTTTTATACGGCGACGCATGGGAAGATTTTCCTGACGAAGTACAAGAAGTCTTGGTTAACATGCTCTTCAATCTTGGACGTCCACGCTTAACTAAGTTCAAAAACTTTAACACTAAATTGATAGAGGGCGATTGGGCAGGTGCTGCACCAGAAGGTCGAGACTCTGTTTGGTTCCGCCAGGTTGGTAATCGCGCTGAGCGCCTGATGGCGAGACTGGAAGCTATATAAATAACAAACTAGTTATAAATTCCACCAAGGAGAATAGAAATGTCTATTGAAAAAATCATCGCTGAGGCGATCGACAACAATCCTCTGAAGCTCAAGGAAGCTTTTGACGAGGAGATGAGTGCACGTATCCGTACAGCTCTAGAAGAGAAGTATCGCGATATGATGGAAGCTAAAGTAAAAGAAGACGACGACGAAGAAGACGAAGACGATTCTGATGACGACGATTCTGATGAAGATGGCGATGACGACGAAGAAGTTGCCAAAGAAATGAAAGCTATGCACGGTAAAGGTGCTTCTAAAGCTGAAGTACTGAAAGCAGTTAAAGAGAAGTACGGTTGTACTGGCGCTAAAGCAGAAGGTCTATACGCATCTAACTGCGGCGGTTAATATCTACAATGAAACCGTTGTACCCGTGGGTTACATCATTTGCTCGTAAACTTTGGACGGGGCTTGTATTAGTACTTGCATCCCCGTTTAAAGGTTTACTTTGGTTATGGAAGTGGTTAACCACTAAGCCTACGTTTAAAATTACCGTGTCTTATGATTCTAAGTTTGGTAATTCAGATGATATAGTATACGAAGGTGTACCTAAGATTCTGAAGCAAAATTGGAAAGAGCTTAATTTTATAACAGCCGACAAAAAGAGTGTTAAAGTAAGAGCTAATGCCGGCTTAAATTATCGCGTTGAGGAAGAATAATGTACCAGATCTTTTTTGTAATTATACTAGCGCTAGGTGGAGCTGCAGGTTGGTTCTATCAACAAAATCAAATACTCGAAGCTAATAACGCTGTATTGAAAGGAAATGTGGTACAACTTGAAGGAGCGGTTGAAGAACAAAAAGCTGCAATGGCTGCTGTTAGAGAATCCTTTGAGAAACAAGCAAAAGCGCTAACCAACCTCCAGTCTAAAAACCGAGAGATCAATGCTGAGAAAGATCGTTACATGTCGATCTTTGCTCGTCATAATCTTGATAAGCTTGCATTAGCTAAGCCTGGGTTGATTACAAATCGTACTAATAAAGCGACTAAAAAGATTTTTGAGGAGATAGAGAATGATAGCAAGAATATTGCTGCTATTGGTGACGATCAGCCTAATTAATGGCTGTTCAGTACTTGGTCGATGGGGTGTAGGTACCCAACCTGAAAAGGTTATTGAAATAGTATCTAAGCCAGTAGAGATTGAAATCATTCAACCTACAATGCCATCTCCTTTAAAGCTAGACTCCCCACAATGGTATGTCGTGTCAGAAGCAACAGTGGCAAACCCTTGTAAACAAGTACCAAGACTTAATGAGGCAGGTGAGCCTGAACTCACAGAAGATGGTACTCCCAAAACACGCAGGCCTAAGGTTTGTTCTCAAGAAGAGAAAGAAAATCCTAATCAGCCGGCTGACTACAGTTACTTAGATAAGTTTATTGATGATATTAAAATTGCAACAGGTGGAGATGTCCTCTTCATTGCATCTACAATCAAAGATTATGAACTCATGTCAGGTAATGTTCAAGAGCTTCGTAGGTACATACGTGAACTCGGAGAGGTGATCGTATACTACCGTGAAGTCACTACTAAGAAACCTAAAGAAGAAAAGGCTGATAAAGATGAGCCAAAGGCTGATTCTAAGTAGTCCCTCCAAATAAATAACCATTGACAATATTATGATTCGGTGATATAATAGAAGTTCCACTGGAGAATTGTATTCATGTCAGATCAAGTTGATCTTAAGACAGATGTCGCTCTTATAAAGAAAGACATAAAACAAATCGAACGCTTTTTCGATAAAGTTGATACCGTTATGACAGAAATGTCAGACATGGCAAAAGGCGTCGCCGTTCAGCAACAAATCATTGAACACTTTGACAGTCAACTCGACGTCATTAAAGATAATATCGAAGAGCATAAGCAAGAAGACATCGCTCGCACTAAAGTACTCCATCAGCGCCTTGAAGAATACCGCAGTGCTTCTAGGAATGACCACCAACGATTATCCGACGATAGTGCTAAGAACCGAGCGGCGCGAAATAACGAAATCATGGAAGCTCTTAGTAAGCTCAACGGTAATCTCGATCTGCGTATGAACGAGCTCAAGGCTGCCTCTGATGATCAGGAGAGCCGCTTGAGGGGAATTGAAAATACAAAGTGGTGGATACTAGGGGTTGCCGCTATGGGTGCTTTCTTGATTGCTATAGCTGCTGAATTTGACTTATCTGCATTTTTTGGTTGACATTTGCGCCTAAACCTGTTATAATCCTCTTACCAACTTAAACAATAGTGGCTTCTTTATATTATGTTAGAATTTGTAGATCTACAGTACGCTCAGCAGCTAGCTGGTAGGCTAGATAACTTTAAAATACGTAACACCAATCCATATAAGATTAACTTTCGTTGCCCTATCTGTGGTGACAGTAAAAAGTCTCGCTCTAAAGCTCGTGGTTGGTTACTTGAACGTGATAGTCAGTTCCAATACTACTGTCACAACTGCGGTGCATCTATGTCTTTCTCTTACTTCCTTAAGAGTCAAGATCCTATGATGTACAATGACTGGGTTGCAGATAAGTTCCTTAAAAAGCCAGATGCTAATACTAAACCTATCCTCGAGACGACTAAGTTCACAGCTCCAAAGTTCGAAAAAAATCCTTTAAAAAGTATCAAAAAAGTCTCACAATTGGCATGGAATCATCCCGTAAAAGCCTATATAGAAAAGAGGAAGATTCCAGCGAATCACCACTATCGTCTTTACTACACACCAAAGTTCAAAGGATGGATCAACAGTATCGTCCCAAATAAATTCGAAAAGGTAGATAAAGACGAACCTCGATTAGTAATGCCCTTCTTAGACGAACATAAGAAGGTTTTTGGTGTATCAGCTCGTGGGTTTGATCCTAAGGGTATACGGTACATCACTATCATGTTCGATGATCGCCCAAAGATCTTCGGATTGGATACTGTTGATTTCAATCGTCAATACTATGTTGTAGAAGGTGCCATTGATAGTTTCTTCGTGAAAAACTCAGTGGCCATGAACGGTGCGGAAGGTAGTACTACAGCACTGAGGCGTGCAGCCGACAACGCAGTCTTTGTATTCGACGCTGAACCGCGTAATCTGGAAATACATAAAAGGATGGCTAAGGTAATTGATCAAGGCTATAAGATCGTAATCTGGCCCTCTAATGTGCCCGGTAAAGATATCAACGAGATGTACCTGAATGGTTTAACCGATGTTCAGGGTGTTATACGAGATAATGTTTACAAAGGACTGGAAGCAAAATTGAAATTTATGGAATGGAGAAAAACATAATGAAAGTGCGTTTAGTAAGTTACTCACAACCAGCAGAAGAAATATTAGATGAAGGTCTTACCGATGCGGAAGATCTAATTGCATTCTGTGCACGAGTAAGTAATCCCACAAATCAATTCAACTCGACGACGAGCGAGAAGCTGTTGCGTTACTTAGCAAAGCATGCTCATTGGTCGCCGTTTGAAATGGTGAGTGCATGTTTAGAAGTTGAAACAACAAGAGATATAGCAAGACAGTTCTTAAGACATCGTAGTTTTAGTTTTCAAGAATTTAGCCAACGATACGCAGATCCAACAGAAGACTTGGACTTTGTTACACGTGAAGCTCGTTTGCAAGATCCTAAGAATAGACAGAACTCGGTAGAAACCGACATTGATTATCTACATGAAAGGTGGGAAGAAGAACAACTGAAAGTTATTATGCAGGTAAAACAGGCTTACCGTTGGGCTATCGAAAATGGTATTGCAAAGGAACAGGCTCGAGCGGTCCTACCTGAAGGTAACACAGTTTCGCGTTTATATGCTAATGGAACAATACGTTCTTGGATACACTTCATTCAATTACGAAGTGGGCATGGCACGCAAAAAGAACACATGGAGCTCGCAAGAGAGGTTGCAAAGGTTATTGCAAAAGTATTCCCGTTGGCGGAATCTTATGTGAGCGAAAATTAATTTTAAGGAGAATAATAATGCAGCACTTAGGTATCGAAATCGAAACTAAAAGAGATAAGCTGTTATCAGAACAATCATTTAAATTATTGAAAGACTATTATTGCCGGGATGATGAAAAGTCTCCTCAACATGCATTTGCTAGAGCAGCAGTTGCTTATTGTAGTGGTAATAAAGGACTGGCACAGCGGATCTACGATTACGTATCTAAAGGTTGGTTTATGTATGCATCTCCTGTTCTCTCGAACGCTCCTATTAAAGGAGAACCAGTAAAGGCGTTACCCATTAGCTGCTTTCTTACTTACGTTCCAGATACATTAGATGGCCTAATCGACCACTCAGCAGAATTGCGTTGGTTGTCTGTAAAAGGTGGTGGTGTTGGTGGACATTGGTCAGATGTACGTGCAGTATCTAAAAAGGCTCCTGGGCCTATGCCGTTCCTACATACAGTTGATGCTGACATGGTAGCATATCGTCAAGGACGTACGCGGAAGGGTTCGTACGCGGCATACATGGATGTTGATCATCCTGATATTACTGAGTTCGTAAACATGCGTATTCCTACTGGTGACGTTAACCGCAAGAATCTCAACCTTCACCACGCTGTTAACATCACAGATAACTTCATGCGTGCAGTTGAGCAGAATGCTGATTGGGAATTACGTGACCCTGCCGCAGCTGATGTACGTGAAACAGTTTCAGCCCGTAGGCTATGGGAACATATTCTTGAAACTCGTTATCGTACTGGTGAGCCTTACCTCAACTTTATTGATACAGCTAATGCTGCGTTACCTGAAGCTCAGAAGCAAAGAGGTATGAAGATCCGAGGATCGAATCTATGTAATGAGATTCACCTTGTGACCAGCGAAGATCGTACTGCGGTTTGTTGTTTATCATCTGTAAACCTCGAAAAGTATGATGAGTGGAAAGATACTGCTATGGTTAAAGACTTAACAGTATTTCTTGATAACGTACTTCAATTCTTTATTGATAATGCAGGTGATGAGATTGCTCGAGCTCGTTACTCAGCTCAACAAGAACGTTCATTAGGCCTAGGTGCTATGGGCATGCATTCTTATTTCCAAAAGCATCGTATTCCTTTTGATAGCCCACAAGCTGTTGCACATAATAACGCAATCTTTTCTTACATTAAAGCAAAGGCTGTTGAAGCTACTCTTGAAATGGGTAAGCGACGAGGTGAAGCTCCTGATATGGAAGGAACTGGTCGCCGTAATGCTCACATGCTTGCTATTGCACCTAACGCTAACTCATCCATGATTGTTCAAACATCTCCAAGTATTGAACCTTGGAAAGCAAATGCATTTACTTCTCGTACACGAGTGGGAAGTCACCTAAATAAAAATCCATATCTCGAAGAAGAGCTCGAGAAGATTGGTAAAAACACAGACGAGGTCTGGAGCATGATCATTACAAACGGTGGATCTGTTCAGCATCTCGACTTCCTTGACGAACACACCAAGAGAGTGTTTAAAACTGCTATTGAACTTGATCAGTTATCACTCATCCGTCTAGCAGGTGATCGTCAAAAATATCTATGCCAAGGGCAGTCACTTAATGTGTTCTTCCCAGCCGGTGCGACTAAGAAAGATCTACACCAGGTTCATTATCAGGCATGGAAACAAGGTTGCAAAGGACTATATTATTTACGTACAGAAACCTCTAATAAGGCGGAAAATGTATCATCGAAAGTTGAGCGTGAAAAACTAGACGACATTATTAACCCAAACACAATAAACTTCAGTAACGCTAGCGAGCCACAACAAGACGAATGTGTGGCCTGCCAAGGTTGATTCTATAGAGGACAAAACAAAAAATGGAAGTATTAATTTATACAAAAAGCAATTGCCCGTTTTGCGAAAAAGCTAAAGCGTGGTTTACACAACACGGCTTCGGTTTTACTCAGGTACTTCTTGATAATGAGGAGCAACGACTTGCATTTTATCAAAAGATGTCAAACGGAAAAGAAGTCAGGTCGGTACCTCAAATCTTTATTGATGATAAGCACATTGGAACTTATAATGATCTTATGGCGATTTCAGATAAACTAGTTAAGAAGGCCGGTGGCCTATTAGAGTTTTCTGAAACCTATAAGCCATTCCATTATCCTTGGGCTGTTGAGATTACTACTCGACATGAAAAAGCTCATTGGATCGAAGACGAACTTGACCTGTCAGAAGATGTCGCTGACTGGAAAGGTGGTAAGATTACTGCCACCGAAAAAGAATACATTATCAACATATTGAGATTGTTTACTCAGAGTGATGTTGCTGTTGGTCAAAACTATTATGACCAGTTTATTCCTAAGTTTAAGAATAACGAGATCCGTAACATGCTAGGATCATTTGCAGCTCGCGAAGGTATCCATCAACGAGCTTATGCTCTACTCAATGAAACACTCGGTCTTCCAGATAGCGAGTATCATGCATTCCTCGAGTATTCAGAAATGGCTGACAAAATCGAGTACATGCGCAAAGCAGATACAAACACTCTCAGAGGGCTTGGATTGTCCCTAGCTAAATCAGTGTTCAACGAGGGCGTAGCACTATTTGCTTCGTTCGTAATGCTCCTGAACTTCCAGCGTTTTGGCAAGATGAAGGGTATGGGCAAGGTTGTTGAGTGGTCTATACGAGATGAAAGTATGCATGTAGAAGGTAACTCAAAACTCTTTAAAGCTTTTTGTAAAGAGCATGCTCGAGTTGTTGACAATGATTTCAAGAAAGAAATCTATGAGATGTCTAGTGACATTGTTAATCTCGAAGATAAGTTCATTGATTTGGCTTACGAGCTTGGTACAATCGAAGGGCTCGAAGTTTCAGAAGTAAAAGAATATATTCGTTACATTACTGATAGGAGGCTGCTACAACTTGGTATGAAACCAAACTTTAAAGTCAAAGAGAATCCTCTACCTTGGCTTGAGTGGGTTTTAAATGGAGCTGATCACACTAACTTCTTTGAGAATCGTGTGACAGAATATGAAGTGGCAGGTCTATCAGGTAACTGGGATGACGCATACGCTGCCTGAGAATCCAGGCCTTTTACCTTATGGAAGTAATGTCAGTGCGCCGGCTATCACCCTGCCGGACACTGACTTGTTCCGTTCAGAACGAGGTACTAATGCAGCTCGATATTTCGAGGAAAAGTTAGCACAACTCAATAGGGAATATGAAGAACTGAAAAGGGTGGCTGAGTTAACGCAACTCGTATATAATGCTAAGTATAATTTTGTTCCTCGTGTTGGGCATATATATTACTTGTATAGAGATAATAATGAACACATGCTGAGCATAATTGATAATTGGAATCGATTCGAGTGTATCGGCGCTTTTCGGTTTACCGCTGATAACATTTGGGAACAAGTTGATGATTAATAAACAGAAATTTCAAGACGTAGTGGATCAACTCAAAGCTGAAGGCAAGTATCGAGTCTTCAATGATATTGTAAGAGAGCGTGGTGCGTTTCCTCGAGCAACGTGGTATGGTAAGTACTCGCCACGGTCTATAGTCAACTGGTGTTCAAATGATTATCTTTGCATGGGACAGAATCACCATGTAATCACAGCTATGCAAACAGCTCTTGACAAAACTGGTTCTGGTAGTGGTGGTACTCGTAACATTGGTGGAACATCACATTACCATGTAACCTTGGAAAAAGAATTAGCACTATTACATGATCGCGAGTCTGCTTTACTTTTCACCTCAGCCTATGTTGCAAACGAATGGGCTCTCATCGCTTTAGCAAAAATCATTCCTAATATTTGTTTCATAAGTGATACTATGAATCATGCCAGTATCATTATGGGCGTTAAACACTCTGGTGCAGATAAAATATTATTTGAACATAACAATATGGATGAGCTTAGATCGGCTTTACAAAAATCACGATCTGAAGGTAAGATTCCGTGTGTTGTGTTTGAGAGTGTTTACAGCATGGATGGAGATGTTGCTCCTATAAAAGAAATATGTGATCTTGCCGGTGAGTACGGTGCTATGACTTATATCGACGAAGTTCATGCTGTAGGACTCTATGGAAAAACCGGTGGAGGATACTGCGAAAAGATAGGAGAAAAGCGAGTCGATATTATTAATGGAACACTTGGAAAAGCATTTGGTGGTCACGGTGGTTACATTGCTGGTGATGGTATTGTTATTGATGCAATTCGATCAATCGCGTCCGGCTTTATTTTTACCACGTCTACATCACCTGTCGTATGTGCCGGTAACATTGCATCAATACGATATCTTCGTAGCCACGATGAACCCAGACAAAAACACCAAGAGCGAGCGGCAACACTTACAGCAATGATAAAAGAAGCAGGGCTTGCTATACACGAATCTGCTTGCACTCACATACTACCGATAATGGTAAGTGATGCTAAGCGATGTAAAGAAATATCAGATAGGTTACTAAATGTACATGGAATTTATATTCAGCCAATTAATTATCCAACAGTCGCTGTGGGTACAGAGCGGCTTAGAATTACACCAACACCACTTCACACCAATGGTATGATGGAAGAGTTGGTCGAGGCTCTTAAGGAAGCCTTTAACTATGTTAAATAGAGATAATATAGCGTATGCTATGACTAAGTTTTTTAGATTCTTTGCGGATACATTCTTCGCGAAACGCTATGGTCATCGTGCTGTAGTACTTGAAACAATTGCTGGTGTGCCTGGTATGGTAGCCGGTATGTGGATTCATTTGAAAAGCTTACGTCAAATGAAAACAGGTTACGGACCTCAAATTCGTGAGCTTTTAGCGGAAGCTGAAAATGAGCGAATGCATTTGATGTTCTTTATAGAGATCGCTAAACCTAGTACACTAGAGCGTCTCTTAATATTAGCAGCACAAGGAATCTTTTGGAATTTCTATTTCATTATGTATGTGTTCTTTCCAAAGACTGCTCATAGAATGATCTATTACTTTGAGTTAGAAGCGGTACGTAGTTATAGTGAGTATATTGATCTAATTGATTTGGGTAAAGTTGAAAATATACCTGCCCCACAAATTGCTATTGATTATTACGGTCTCAACCCTGGTGCACTATTGCGAGACATGTTACGTAGTGTAAGAGAGGATGAGAAAAAACATAGCGAGGTAAACAAAGGATACTCAGAATGAAGTGGCTAACTTTATTTACTGCAATTCTTTTAGCGGCATGCGCTGCTTGGTTTAGTATCGTCGGCATTATGACTATTTTTAGTGGTGCCGCATTATCAGTAATGATTATGGCAGGTGTACTTGAAATAGGTAAACTCGTCAGTGCAGCTTGGCTACATTATGAGTGGGAAAAGATTAATGTACTTACACGTGCATACTTTACCACAGCAATATTAATATTAATGTTCATCACCAGTATGGGCATATTTGGTTATCTTTCAAAGGCTCACATAGAACAGTCTGTGAAAGTTGGAGGCAACAATGAATTACAAATCACTAACTTGGAAAGACAGATTGGCCGCCAGCAATCTATCATTGTGGATTCAGAAACGGTACTCACGCAACTGGACCAACAAGTCGCTGTACTTATTGAATACGACAGAATTCGTGGCCCTTCAGGTTCGATTGCGGTTCGCCAAAATCAATCGGAAGAGAGGCGTCTTCTTAACGAGAGCATCGATGCTGCGTACACTCGCATTGAAGAGCTCCAGGCCGAGGTCACGCCGCTTAGACAGGAAAGGCTCGACCTCGAGGTTGAGATTGGTCCCTTAAAGTATATTGCTGAATTTGTGTATGGAAAAGAAAATGCAGCTGATTATTTTGATGTGGCAGTACGTTGGATTATCATATTACTGGTTGTAGTTTTTGATCCACTAGCTATCATGCTTTTGATTGTATCAACAGGTGCATTCAAGCGAGATAGACTTAAAATTAACCCATTGATCAACGAAGATCAAATAATGAGGATGGATATTGATGACGGAAATAGCAGCGACGGGAGCAACGGCAACGGAAATGTTGTATCAGAGGAGCCAAGAGCCGATGCCAACGAAGAATCAGGAAGTACTGAGGAAGCAAGTAGTAACATTTCTTCCGAAGGACGGAGTACAACAGATAATCGATTACACGTACGACAAGAACGGGCAGTTGATGTCTTCGGTGGTCCGGAAATACTCGATCAACGCGGTGGTGTAGAAGATAAATACTTACAGGAAAGAAAGGGTTTAACTACTGTGATGTCTAGGAGACCAGTATAACATGAGAAGTAACGATCAACAAAAAATCGATTTAGGTAAAGTGCTAGGGGGAGGACCTCCGTTCTATTCACGAGCAGGTTCAATGATGCACTCATTCTATCTTTATGAGATAGGTGATCCTGAAGATTATACCGACTGGTTAGATACCATTCGTAATTGTAGCGAAAACGATGTTGTTAAGATTCACATCAATTCAAATGGTGGTAATCTATTAACGACTTTACAAATCATTCGAGCTTTACAAGAAACAGCAGCTACAATCATATGCTCAGTTGAAGGGCAGTGTATGTCAGCAGCTACGATTATATTTTTACAAGCTGACATTATAGAAGTATCTGAACACTCGATGTTTATGTTCCATAACTATAGTGGTGGTACATTTGGAAAGGGTGGAGAAATGATGGATCAGCTTAAGTATGAAGCAGAATGGTCCGAGAGTATGTTCCGAGATTTCTACAGAGAATTTCTCACCGAGGAAGAACTTCAACTGATGTTTAATAACAAAGACATTTGGTTGAATGGAGACGAGGTAACAGAACGCGTACGGTTGAAGGCAGAAGCCTTACAGCTTAGATTACAAGAAGAGGAAGAGGCCTTACAGCCGAAACCCAAAAGGAGACGCCGAAAAGCATCTGAATCAAAGGAGTAGTATAAATTATGAATAGCGTAACAAAATATTTGTGGCGGGGCGCCGGTCTAGTATCGGTGGGAATGGCTTACATTGGAGTACTGGTACCCGGCATTCCTACAACATCTTTCTTGCTACTTGCGCTATGGTGTTTCAGTAAAGGCTCTCCAGCTTTACAAAAATGGATTTGGGAACATCCAACGTTTGGTCCATATGTTCGAGCATGGACTGAGAAGAGAATTTATCCAACAAAAGCAAAGTATATCATGGCAGCATGTATCGCTTTTTCTTTTGCTTGGCTTATATACCTACAACTTAAACCAGCAGCAATTATTGGTATAGGTTGTTTCATGTTATTTTGGCTTGTATGGGCTTGGAGATATCCAGGTTCTGTTGAGGAGTACGACCGACGCAAAGCGGCTGGTCTGAAAATTGGTTGGCTGAAGTGAACGAAAAAGATTCTAATAAAAATAAAAAGCCGTTCGGACCTCAAGAGTTTTCTGAGATGTACGCTCGGCTAAGGCATGCTCAGCGCATGCATGATGAAATCGATAAACTCGACATGATCGATAAGGTTGTTGACTTTATGGGTGAAGACCTTCCTGAGGCTGAATATATAATATACAGAATCAAGAGAAGATTAAAGAACGATCAAAATTATTAGGAGATTTAATATGAACGATAGTGAAAAGCGCGTTCCTAAGATTTACGAAAGTCCCGATCGTGGGAAAACAGTTTATGAGCGAGACATGGGTGCGCCTATTAGTACTCGTAAGCTAGTTAAAGGTGAGGAAAAAGCTAAGTGGAAAATCTAGGGTTATTGCTAGGTATTCTTAGTGTTATGATGTGTCCTATGGTGTTCGGGGGAATTACCGCTGTTGTTTCTCAACAAGCTCAGGATAAGATTACTGATGAAGTTTGGGAAGAATGGAGGGAAGACGAAAGGTTTCAGAAACAACCGTTAACGAAATCTATCAATTACAACGACTAGGAGTTACATGCCCAAAACGGTAGAGTTCGAGCAAAGAAGTTTTACTAAAGACTTTATCACTGTTTGTTCTATTGGTTTGAATGTGGGATTTATTTTAGGCATTATTTTTTTATTATAGGAGTACATTATGAAGAGCGAACTTGAAGGTCAGTATGTTGTATTAACGTGCACAACGAGTTTTAGACAACGTTACGTTATACCAACTGAAGCACTTCAATCTTTTAATGAGGAAGTTGAGCTAACGGCTGAGCTTGCAAAGCAGTGGGCGAGTGAAGCTGTTTATGCACAAGAGCTGAAAGAGTTCTCTCAAAAATACTTGGGAGAAGAAATTGTCACTGAATGCATTGTTGATCAGGCTCGTATGCTTGAAATATTTAACGATGACAATAAATACTTGGCAGAAGGTAAAGATGGTTGGAGCCTTGAGCGTAAGTTACGATTCATTAATGATTGGAAAGAAAAGCAACCAGGAGATTAGATAATGAGTGAAGAAGCAGTTGATCCACACTACGGTATGGATCACTATAGACGATGGGTAGGTGGTAACTGGCCCGAAGTTCAGAAATGGCAATGGGACTTTATTAATGACGAGCTAATGGCTTACGACAAAGATAAACTCTTTTTAGATTTAGGTTGTGGGTCTTTACGACTTGGTGCACGACTGATCAAGACTCACGGTACTGGTAAGTATATTGGTCTTGATACGAATCAAAGGATTATTGATTATGGTCTTAACCACGAAATTAATCCTAAAGTTCTTGAGGCTCAAAAGCCTAGGTTTATTATTTCAGACAATTTTGATCTTTCGTCTTTAGGTGATGAGAAAGTACATATTGTTTGGGCTTATTCTCTATGGCCGCATATCAGTGATGAGAAACTTAGAATTGGTTTGCGTAATATAAGAGAAGCATTGGATGATCATCCAACGTCAGCTATGTTTTCGACGTTTGGTGGAGCACCACCGGCTGCTAACGGTGAAACAGAACCAACTCCAAACGATTATGTATATGATCGTTTTCAAAGAACTTATTGGCGTTGGGAAGAGGACCTCGAAGAAATCTTTGCAGAGTGCGGACTCTCATTTGAATTTCGTCGAGATACGATTAAGGGCGGTAGAATGTACCGTAGCGCAAAAATCTAAGGAAATACAGTGACAGCAAAAAACGATATAACCGGAGATACATTGAAGAGCAAAGGTCAGAGCAAAGCTTATGACGACGGCTGGGATAGAATCTTTGGTAAAAAGGACGACGCTGACTTGGGTCTTGAAGGAGATACCAGAGAAGCAGTTCATCCTGCTGAAACGAGGTATCCTTTTTTGAAAGATAAAGACTTCAAGTTTAAACAGCAAAACATGACAGAGTTAAATGCCGATGGCAATGAAGATCGTGGTCGGTATGGTGAAGATCTAACATCAAGCAATGATTAAGATTTATGGTACTCGTGGATGCGGGTACTGTGCACAAGCAGTAAAAGAATGCAGGAAATACGGAAAGCCGTATCATTACTATGATGCAGGAATTACCATGTACTATAAAGAACTATTGGCAGCCGGTTGCGATACTCGAACTATGCCTCATATTTTTGCTGATGGTAATTACATAGGTAATCTTAACAATCTTAAAAAACATTTAAGGATCCCAAGTGGCGTACTCTGATAAAGTAATAGATCATTATGAAAATCCTCGCAACGTTGGTAGGATGGACGAGAAAGAGGATGATGTAGGAACCGGCATGGTTGGTGCTCCGGCATGTGGCGATGTCATGAAGTTGCAAATACAAGTAAAAGATGGAGTGATATTAGATGCAAAGTTCAAAACTTACGGATGCGGAAGTGCTATCGCGTCTTCCAGCTTGCTTACCGAATGGGTTAAAGGAAGAAGTCTTGATGAAGCTGAGGCGATTAAGAACACAGACCTCGCTTCAGAGCTTGCCCTCCCACCCGTTAAAATCCACTGTAGTGTACTTGCGGAAGACGCAATCAAAGCCGCAGTAAATGACTATAGAAAAAAACATGAGGAAGTATGATGCCTATTAAATATAAAGAAGACACTGTCGTCAAAGACCGACAAACCGGTAAGACTAAAGTACAACGGTTTTACATTAAAAACATTTCGACTAAAGAGCTAATGAAAGCTCTTGAAGGTCGCAATACTTTACCAAAGCACAAACAAAAAATCCGCAATGAGCTTACGAGGCGAAAAGTAGATTACTAATGGAAACAGAGTTTCAATGTCCTGATGGTATGGTGTGCCTTACTAGTGAAGAGTGGTTTAATTTTGTAAACGAATATGAAATTGAATTGACTGATGAGTTAGGTTCTATGGAAATTGGAGATGTCAGTGATGCACAAGCAGTAGCTGATTTTACGTGGCAAGTATTATTTTTAAGTCCTTGGGAGCTTGCTTACATTGCACTACCAATGAGTGTGTTAGCATTTTATGGTTTATCTATATACGCAACATTCAAATGGTTACAAAAAAAATTTAGTTAAAGGAGAATAATAAAAAATGCAACACAATAAGTACGATGTAAAAATACTCAAGGTAGTCGATGGAGATACGGTAGACGTAGACATCGATTTAGGCTTCGGGATCACGCTCACAGACGAGCGCGTACGGATCATGGGTATTGACACACCCGAGTCACGTACTAGTGATAGGGTCGAAGATTTGTTCGGTGAAGCCGCAAAGGCTCGCTTGAAGGTATTGCTGAAAAGTGGTGCTAAGTTAATGACAACCGAAGACAAGCATGGCGAAGACATGAAAGGTAAGTTCGGTCGAGTACTCGGTGACTTTGAAGTCTACGACGGAAAGAATGACCGTTGGTGCCGAGTGACTGAGATCATGGCTGAAGAAGGTCATTGTGTACCTTATTTCGGTGGAAGTAAGGAAGAGACTCAAGCAGCTCACGAAAAGAATCGAGTACGTCTACTTGCTGAGGGAATCGTTACTCAGGACAAATATGACAAAGCTGTTGCTTTGATGGAGAAAAAAAGAGCAAAAGAAGCTAAAAAGTAGTTGACAATTCACTAAAGATAGGTTATAATGGCCTATCTAAATGAATAGGAATTGTTAATGTTTCAACCGCTTCTCAATCCGTACCAAATGTTGCAGCTCGGCGTGTTCGATGGTAATTACTTTAACTACGACAGCGTCGAGATGCAATGTTTGTTCCCTCTACCTCCTGAACTCAATAACAATCTCGACATTGCTCCAGAAAACTTGTTCATGGAAGGAGCATCTCAACCTAAAGCTCTATGGGAAGAAAAGGGCTGGATCACACCAGAAGATCCGTGTGGTTGGTTCCAATGGTACATTCGTTACTATAAAGGACGTCGCATTCCTGAACTTGACGCATGGCAGCAAAAGCGTTGGAGATCATTTACAGCTCGGCATGGCGCTCAAGTATGTAAGAACGGAAACGGTGATCTCACTAAGCGCCTTAAGCAAAGACAAGCTCTTCTCCACTGGGGAGCTGATCCTATCCCAGATGTTAACATATCTCCTGAAGAAAAAATATCTTATCTTTTTACAAAAAAACAGTTGACAACCATGTCAGATCCTGGTATAATAGAGGATATTGAATTACGGAGATCTGTATAATGACTATGCATCTAATCCGAGGGGCTAACTCTCTCAATACTCGCAAACCCAAGCGTAAGCTAACTAAAGCTCGTATCAATCAGCTTCAGTTGGCATGGCGTGCTCACAACAAGCACATGAAACAATCCGGCAATCATGATTTACGCTACGATACATTCGATGAATATCTCGATTATTGCCACGGCAAAGTAAAACTCAAAAAGGAATTTAAGTCTTATGAACCGAACACAGCGTATCGCCGCGAGACACCGTACTATCCATCGTCAAGCCTCCCAGCGCCGGACAAACATGCGCCTGGAAAATCGGCAGGAAGATCAGAACGACCACAGTACACAGGAGACCTCGTCATCGGAATCGCCACAATGCACAAGTCCAACGCAGTCCCAGTCATGCGAGGAACCGAGCAAGCCAAAGAAATCTCCAGAATGGGAAAATGACCCTTATTCACTTTAGTTATATCCTTATTCCAAAATGATCTAAAAAAGTGGTGTACAAGCTGTAAAAATCCTGATAGAATGGTACCATAAATTAATTGATAAGGTTTTTATATGTTTTTTCTAGTTTGTAACGGTTTTCGCAAAGCAGGTCCTTTTTCTGATAAGAAAATGGCTGAAACTGTTCGTTTGACTTATCCTAATCCAAAAGCTTTGGTTATCAAGCAGGATGACAATTGGAAAGTCAACTGTGACTTCGCTGATGTAGGTGACACGGTTGAGTTTACTGGTGGTAAAGGTACGATTCAAGGAACAGTAGCTTATATCAATCGAGACATCGGTACTGGTGATCCTCGTAAGAATGCTGACTATTACATGATTCGTACTAAAAACGGTCGTGGTCACTACATCAACAGCAATATGATGAAGATGCTACGTCCTAAAAACCTTTCAGCCCCAGTTCAACAGGAGCTATTTGCATGAGAGATCTAATATTACGAACTGTAGGTTTCATCATGATTCCAGTCTTTATGTGTATACTTGCTGCAGCAGCCTCAACATGGATAACAATGCTATGATTACTAAACTTCATCTTAATGCAACTGTTCCTTCATATTATTTAGAAGGTGAACTTGGTGAACTTGTTTTAGATATAGTTCAACAAGCTTCTAAAGAAGAAATTGACCAAGATCAGTTCATAGATCACATGCAAGGCTTCGGCTTTACTGCTCAAGAAATTATGGACATCTATTGTGATGACGTACTTCCTTGGGTTATGGGTAAGATGTCGTGAACGGATTTCGTAAGCTTCAAGAACGTCTTCGTGAAGAAGGCTGGTATGTAGGATGGAATCATTACTGCTGCCAGTCTTGTGCTTGGGATGATGTTCCTTTTGAATTTGATGATGAAACAGAAGTTGACTTGTCAAAAGTTCTCTTTAATCATAGCCAAGACTGTGAAGTATATGATGACGACGAAACAGAATGCGAGTTCTGTGATGGTGAGGGATACCTTGAAGATGACGAAGATTGCTTTGAGTGTAATGGCACAGGCTCGAGCTACTCGAATCTAAACACTGATGATTATGATACGAGTCAGCCTGGGTTTGTTTGCAATACTCCTGAACAGCAAGACGAAAGTGTATTTTGCTTTGATGGAAGTGCGCAAGGTGTAAAGAATCTTAAAGCAATCCTTCCTATCATCGAAGAGTGTGGATGCGAATGGGTTTGGAATGAGTCCGGCGATCAACGCATCGAATTGACGTGGAAACTGAAATGAGCATGAATCTTAAAGAAAAAATAAATATGCGAATGGACATACTTCAAGATTGGATGGAAAACAATTATCATCTCAAAAATCCTGATGCAGTTGTCGAACATATTGAAAATGTCTCTAAGTTCTGGAGTGTGCTTAGTGAAGAAGATCGTGATTATATTCACGGTTGTAGATATGCAATTGAAGAAAAATCGGAGTGGAACGTATGACTGAGTTTAGTAGTGTAGTAGAGCGACAGCGACAAATGTTAGCTGCTGAAGCATGGGCAACAGAAATCGCTTCAGTTCATGTTCATGGATTTGATTCTATGTGGTATGATAACCACCCTGAAGATACGGAAGGTAGTAAAATGGTTACCGACATAGAATACAACTGTGGTCGAATCGAAAGGCAACAGGGCGGTAAATTCGTTCGTAACTTTGGAAAGGAACTCCGAGGCGACGCACTACTGGATGCATACTTAAAAGGCTAGTACATGAAAATTACTGGAACCCAAGCAGGTATAGCAATCATATTGTTATACTTCCTCGCCCAAGCATATCTTGCACAAGCTCAAGAAATTCCTGACGACGAATACTGTCTTGCATTGAATATCTATTACGAAGCTCGCAGCGAGAATCTTGCTGGTAAATTTGCTGTATCAGATGTTGTACTGAATCGTGTTAATGATATTCGTTACCCTGAAACAATTTGCGGTGTTGTAAAGCAAGCTGTATTAAGTAAGTGGCATCTCGAGCAAGGACGTGAAGTACCTATTCGAAACAAATGCCAGTTTAGTTGGTATTGTGATGGTCGTAGTGACGATCCTACTGATATGGATGCTTGGGCTGAAAGCCGGCTTGTTGCGTATCAAATGATTCAAGGTGGTTTGTATCGTGGAATCACTGAAGGTGCAACACACTATCATGCGACTTATGTAGAACCTTCGTGGCGTACGCGGTTTAGTTTAGTAGGTCACATTGGCTCCCATATCTTCTATAGAGCAGATTGATAAATATCTCTATCGTATATTATGAATGGAGATAACAATGGCAGTAGCTGGAATCGATTACAGCTTGACAAGCCCAGCACTATGTATCCACGAAGGTGAAACTTGGTCGTATTCAAATTGCAAATTTTATTACTTGGTAAAAAATGATAAATTGGCTCAAAAAACAAAGCAGTACATTGGTGAGGAATATCCACACTGGAATCATGATGTCCAGCGTTTTACAAACTTGGCCAATTGGTCACTCGAGCATTTATCTAGATCAAACGTCGATCGAGTTGCTCTTGAGGGATATGCATTTGGTGCTGTCGGAAGAGTCTTCCAGATCGCAGAAAACGCTGGAATCTTGAAACTCAAATTATGGGAGTATGGTCTGACCGTATTAACACCTGCTCCTACTGAGATTAAAAAGTTCGCCACCGGCAAAGGTAATGCAAACAAAGAGCGCATGGTGGAAGCATTCGAAGAAGAGTGTGGTGTCAATATAAGAGACGAACTTGGAATTAAAACTAAAACTTGGAATCCTGTTTCAGACGTAGTAGATGCATACTACATATGTAAGTTTGGATTCGAATATAGGAACGACTTATGATAGTAATATTCAACGGGCCTCCGGGCTCAGGTAAAGATGAAGCTGCTGCTTTCTATAAAGAAAACTTTGGCTTCGGTAATCTATCCTTTAAGTATCAGCTATTCAAAGAAACTATTAAGCACTTTGAAGTTGATGAGCAGTGGTTCATGGAAGGTTACGATGATCGAACCACTAAGGAAAAGCAAGAGGTTGCTTTGAATGACAAGTCTCGTCGCGAGGCTATGATATACGTATCTGAAGATATTCTCAAACCAAAGCAAGGTTTAGATTACTTTGGTCGTACAGTTGCTGAAGAAATCGAAGATGGTAATCATTATGCTATTGCTGATGGCGGATTCGTAGAAGAGCTTCAACCCTTGGTCGAACGAGTAGGTGCTGAAAATATTGTGATTGTTCAACTTACTCGTGAAGGGCATGACTATTCTACAGATTCTCGTCGTTACTTTAATGGTAGACTACTTAAAACGTTTACTATTAACGAGTCAACAGAAATTGAAAGTCAATACGTGTTGCCAGAGGAACTCAACATCCTCACATATCGTATACATAATAATGGAAGCATTCGTAATTTTCATGATGTACTAACTAATATTTTTGAAGAATTAAGTGAACAATATGTTATCGAAGAAACTCGAGGGAATGCCGATTCCCAATGTGATCAATCTAGCTGAGTGCGTTGACCGTAAGGAATATACCGAAGAACAGTTTCGGAACTTAGGTATTCCTAACATTCACACGCATACCTATAAGCGATACACTGAAGATCCAGATCCTATACCTTTTGTTGGAGACCCAGAGCTCATTAAAGGTATTACACCCGGCGTTACTTCTTCTCACCTACTTACAATTAAGTGGTGGCTAGAAAACACCGATGAGCCTGCAGGAATATTTTTCGAAGACGATGTAGATTTCTCTGCAATAGAGCATTGGCCGTTTACGTTGCAGGAGTTTATCGACAGATGTGGTGATTCGTGGGGTGCTTTACATCTATGTAATGTATTCGAATATCCTTATGACGTAGACAACGAGTATCCAGCAATGGTACCTCGTAGACGTAAGATGTGGGACCATGGTCTGCAGTGTTATATGCTCAAGCGAGAATATGCACAAAAGATTGTTGACTACTATTTCGATTCGCCCAAAAGACAAATTCATATTAGGATGCCGTTAGCAGCTCCTCCTTCCTTTGAAAACAATGTATTGCATGGCTTCGGGCTTGTGGTGTCGTTTCCTTTGTTCAACCAAAACGTGATTGACTTCCGCTCGAAGAATATATACTATTACAACAAGCAGGCTCAGTCTGCAATTTATTCCTACGAGTTTATTAAAGCATGGTGGGAACTAAAGGGCAGCAAAATGACGCTAGAAGAAATTTTTGATAATGACCGTGAGAGTCATAAAACGTATGGAGTATTAGAATTATGAGTTGTATCTACAAAGGCGAAGTAATTGACACAGAGTTGTCTAAGAACTCGTGGGGTGGTACTGAACAAATGAGAACAAGACTGATCAACAATATTGATAAGTCTTTATTGGAAAATGTAGCAGTTCATTTGTCTCGTCCTAGGGAGCTATATGATGATGTACCGAATATCCTTTGGTGCCATGATTTAGCAGAAGACCCTGAAAACAAAATCTTAAGTGATGGCGGATGGGAAAAGTTTGATCATTTTGTTTTCGTATCAGCTTGGCAACGAGATCAATACATTCTGAGATTTGGTATTCCATTCTCAAAGTGTGCAGTCATCCATAATGCTGTTGAAAAGGAATATAGCCCACGCCAAAAAGATATGGAGACGATTCGTTTTGTTTATCATACAACACCGCATCGTGGACTCGAGCTATTAATTCCTATCTTCGAAGCTTTAGCTAAAGAGTTTTCGAATATCCATCTTGATGTATTCTCAAGCTTTGACATTTATGGTTGGCCTGAGCGAAATGCTTCTTATGAAGGTTTGTTCAAGCGAATTGAAACGCATCCTCAAATGACTTATCACGGTGCACAGCCAAATGAAGTAGTACTTGAAGCATTGGATAACTCACACATCTTCTTGTATCCGTGTATTTGGACTGAGACTTCATGTATCGCTTTGATTGAGGCAATTAAGTCTCAGGTACTTTGTATCCATCCAAACTATGGAGCATTGACAGAGACTGCATCTAACTCCACAATCATGTATGACTTCAACGAAGATCCACAAGTTCATGCTAACTATGCATTCTCAGTAGCTCGACAGGTTGTTCAGACTATGGTCAATGATCCAAATTACTTTCATGGGTTTACATACTCAGATCGATTTAATTTAGCACGGAACAATATTCCTTCGTTCCAGACTATGTGGACCTCGGTTCTTTCTAGGTTTAAACAAAATAACAGTTGACAGTTGAGTCCAGTTGTGGTATAATGGTACCTCAATTTGACAATGGAATAAATTATGGCTATTTTAGTTGACTACAATCAGGTAATGCTGGCCAGTCTCTTTGCAGGGATTGGTAATCACACTGACATGGACGTGGATGAAAACCTTCTACGTCACATGTTCCTTAACTCGATTCGATTCAATCGAAAAAAGTTCCACAATGAGTACGGTGAGATCGTCATCTGCGTTGACAACAAAGATGTATGGCGGCGAGATTACTTTCCTTACTACAAAGCTAATCGTAAGAAGTCTCGAGACGAGTCTGAACTCGATTGGAATAAGTTGTTCGAGAGTATTCATCGTATTCGTTCTGAGATTGACGAGTTCTTCCCATACAAAGTAATCAGTGTAGATCGTTGCGAAGCCGATGACATCATTGGTACTGTCATTAATGAGGTAGGTACTGATCTGAACATAGGATCTGAAAAGTATCTCATCTTATCTGGTGACAAAGACTTTATTCAGCTCCACACATATGCTAATGTTGATCAGTACAATCCTGTGTTAAAAAAGTGGGTGAGAAATGATAGCCCTGATAAATACCTTAAGGAACATGTTCTGAAAGGTGATGTTGGTGACGGTGTTCCTAATGTTCTGAGTTCTGATAATTGTTTGGCGATTGGACAGAGACAAAGTGCTATGACCAAAAAGAGAATGAAAGTTCTCACAGAACAACCAGAAGAGATGGACGAAGAAACTCGATTGCGATATAATCGTAATAAGAAAATGATTGATTTGTCTCAGATCCCTGAGGAATACCAAGAACGTATTCTTGAGCAATTTAACATCGAGAAGGAAATTGGCAGAGAACATCTATTCAACTACTTTGTAAAGAAGAAACTCAAGAACTTAATTACTGACATACAGGATTTTTAATAATGGCAATTAAATTGGCAGTCTCAGAAATACTATCTGAGATGAGTAAACTAACTAAGAAGCAAGATAAGATTGACTTCCTTCGTAAGAATGATTCTCAACCTTTTCGGCAAGTAGTCAGACTCATTTATGATAAAGATGTCGAGTTTCTATTACCTGAAACTCCTCCGCCGTGGAGGTACAATAAGCTAACCGATGCACATACTATGTTGTACCGGGAAGCTCGTCGTTTACGCATTTTTGTAAAGGGCGGCGGATATGATCATATCGCTCAACTTAAGCGTGAAGCTTTATTCATCAGTCTTTTAGAAGATCTCATGAATGAAGATGCAGACATTCTTGCAAAGAATATGATTTCACATAAATCGGTAAAAGGTCTTACATACAAAACGCTTGAAGAAGCGTTCCCTGATCTTTTTACCACTCCGATCAAACTAGATTAACAAGGGAAGTGTGACACCATGGCTAAGCGTTTTAAAGATATCCGTGACGCTGGATTTGATGACTGGGAAGATGTTCGTAAAGAAGATCGTTACAAAGAAAAACAAAAAGGAAAGCGTCGGAAAAACAAACGCCAAAAGTACGAAGAAAAGTACAAAAATTTTAAAGACTTTAGAGATGAGAAATATTAATGCAGTTTATGAGAGAAAAAGTAATTCTGACCGACTGTGATGGCGTACTCCTTGATTGGGCATATTCGTTTAATCAATGGATGACACGTCACGGTTACGAAGAAAAACGTACCGATACTTATAGCATTAACGATAGGTATCTAATTAATAAAGACGAGAGTCGGAAGCTAGTTAGAATGTTTAATGAATCAGCCTGGATTCGTAAACTGCCTCCGTACCTTGATGCTATCAAGTACGTTAAAAAGCTACACCAAGACCATGGATTTATCTTCCATGCTATTACATCGTTGAGTAATGATGACTATGCTCAACACTTACGAACTAAGAACTTAATTGAACTGTTTGGCCCAACAGTATTTGAAAAGTATACGTACTTAGACACTGGAGCTGACAAGGACGAAGCCTTAGCACGCTATAAAGATAGTGGGTGTATATGGGTTGAAGACAAGCCGGAAAATGCTGATGTAGGTATTAGGGCCGGCTTAGATAGTCTCTTAGTTGATCACCACCACAACAAAGATTATACCGGCGATGCAAAACGCGTATATAATTGGAAAGAAATCTACAATTATGTAGTCGGATAATATAAATAATCCTTATATGAAGAAGAGAACCAATTGATGCCAACGTACTCCTTCCGAGACAATAACACACAAGAAACTTTTGATCGTATGATGTCATACGATGATAAGCTCAAATTCCTCGAAGAAAACCCTCATTTAGATCCTATTTTAACTTCAGCACCGGCGTTAGGTGATTCGGTGCGACTTGGTCTGAGAAAACCAGACGAAGGATTTCGTGATGTCTTAAGAAACATGAAAGCCAATAAGGCTTATTCAGGCAACAAGATCAACGATTTCTAATCCTCTTGATCTTGATTAAGGAGGTTTTATATGTCGAAACAACGTCGCTTAACTGCAAAAGAGAAGCGTAGACAACAGCGTGAGAATAATGGAACATTAAATTCCAAGTTTAGCATGAGACAAATCAGACCAATTACACAAACACAGGAGGACATGTTCTACGAATATCGAAACGGTAAAAATATTGCTGCAATAGGAACGGCAGGAACTGGTAAAACTATGTGCGGATTATATCTTGCACTTGAAGACGTACTCAGTGATGAGGGTTACGATCAAATAGTTATTATCCGATCCGCGGTTCAGACCAGAGAGCAAGGATTCATGCCTGGTACACAAGCACAAAAAGAAGCAGTATACGCAATACCTTATGCCGATATTACACGTGATTTGTTTGGTCGAGGTGATGCTTGGGAAATTCTCATACAAAAACGCCAAGTTAAGTTTATGACTTCATCTTTCGTAAGAGGATTGACGTTTGACAATTCGATTATCGTAGTAGACGAATGCCAGAGTATGACCTATCATGAACTTGATAGTATTATCACTCGGGTAGGTGAGTCTTCAAAGATCATTTTCTGCGGAGACACCAGACAGGATGACCTGGCTGGATCTAGAAACAAGAACGACGTTTCTGGCTTAGTATCTTTCATTAATGTTATTAAAAGTATACCTTCATTTGAACTAGTTCAGTTTGGAGTCGAGGATATTGTTCGCTCAGGCCTCGTAAAGGAATACATAATCGCAAAAGAAAGATATGAAAGTAAACCAATGCTATCCGTAGCATAAATAAAGAATAGGAGGTGGAAGCTGTCCTATTTCGATAGGGCAGCTTTTTTATCATTAAAAAACGAGAAACTAACATGAGCACTCAAGAAATTCAAGACTACAAATTAAACTGGTTAATGACTCAATCATTTAGAGTCGTCCTTAAGGATGTTGAAGGACCTGCATGTATCAAGTGGATCAATGCTAATCTTGACGAAAAAGTCTGGGAATACTCAATCGATCCAGAAGATGGGCAATACACCTTTCAGTTTGAAAAGGCTGCTGACGCTGCTGCATTACAAGAGCAGTTCACGAATGACGATAGAACAGTTGATCTCGGTTAAGTATACACTTTGTCACAATAATGGTGACAATCCGCTAATATAGTGAAAAAAACAGTTGACAATTGCAATTAGCTGTGTTATAATGGTACATTCAAAATGAAAAGGTTATATTATGTTTACCCATGCAAATCATGGTATTGATCTACCTACTCTAACACGTAAGACGACAGAAGCTGGACGTCGTTACTTTACTCCCACCGGCGAAGCCTATCCCTCAGTAACCACTGTTCTTGGTATCCTTGGTAAGAAGGAACTAATGGAATGGCGTAGACGAGTAGGTGAAGATAAAGCCAACCAAATCTCCAGACAAGCCGCAGGCCGTGGTACCGCAGTTCATAAACTCTGCGAAGACTACATTGATAATAAAGAAGACTATTCTAAAAAGCACATGCCTGCAAACATTCATATGTTTAACACTATGAAGCCATTGCTTGACGAAAAAATAAATAATATATGGTTCCAGGAATGTTTTCTCTATAGTGATGAACTTCAGACTGCAGGTCAAGTAGACTGTATCGCTGAGTTCGAAGGTGAGTTATCAGTCATTGATTTCAAAACCTCACGTAGACTCAAAAGTCCTGATAAGATCCAGAATTACTTTATGCAAGTTTCTTTCTATGCGAAAGCCTTCGAAGAGCGTACAGGCACTCCTATCCGTAAAGGTGTAGTATTAATAGGGGTAGATGATTCTGAACCTCAGACCTTTGTTATCGACACGGAAGAGTACATCGAACATTTTAAAGCTGTAAGGGAGGCATATTCAAACCTCTATGAAAAAGACAAGGTACATACTAGCTGATAACAGAATGGGAGTCTTCTTAGGAACTTACAATAGTGAGGAATGGGGAGACGATTCTGATGAAGGAAAGATCTATATTTGCTTTGCTTCTCAGAATCCATTCGGTTTAACCAGCGCATGCTCATTCAAAACAAAAGCTCAAGCACACTTATTTGTTGCGAATGCCTTTCCACCTAACAAAAGAAAAGACCTAATCATTTTGCCGGTTGAGTCTGAAACAGAATATCCTAGTGCTATCGAGTTAATCAAATCGGGACACGGTGACTTTACTCACGATATGATTGATGGCCTATTCGATGAGAAGTCACTACAAACGATACATTGATATGAATTCAAAAAAGCTAGTTAATGATGCTCTCATGTTCGCTATCAAAGCGCATGGGAACCAAAGACGAAAGTACACGGGTGAGCCGTACATTACTCACCCTGTTGCTGTTGCTGAAATCGTCGAAACTATTGATCATACTCCAGATATGATTGCGGCTGCTCTGTTGCATGATGTCGTAGAAGATACAGATGTCACTATGGACGAGCTATGCAATGCTTTTGGACCTAAAATTGGCATGTATGTTCATTACTCTTCGAACGTCTCCGAACAAGGAGATGGGAACAGAACGTTTCGTAAGAAGATGGATGCTGACCACTTCGCTCTGGGACCTACCGAGTCTCAGACTATCAAGGTTGCTGACTTGATTTCGAACGCTGATTCGATCATTAAGCATGACCAAAAATTCTTCCACACAGCTTTCAAGCATGAGAAGAGGTATATGCTCAATGTGCTTACGAAAGCAAATCCCATCCTAGTCGAGCGAGCCACCTACATGCTGGAAAGCCATTGGGATCAGGCCATATAACTTTTTGATCTAAGAACTTCAACTTTTATTCCAAAATGATCTAAAAAAAGTGAAAAAAAATGCAAAAAACGGTGTACAACCGTTGCTTTTTAAGATAGAATGGTACTCATAAATTAATTGATTAGGAATGAAAAACATGAGAGTAACAGTCTACCACAACGAAAACCTTTTCGCTCGTGCAGAACCAAACGTTACCTTTACAAGGATGGCTGTAGTAGAAGCTCCAATGGATGATGTAATGGAAGCTTTAGAGTATGCTTATCGTTGGACTAACAACGTTATGGGTTCTTGGTCACGTACCGACATCGAAGATAACGGTGACTTCAATCCTAACGTTACTCTAGTGGCTCCACTTGAAGGTGAATATGGTCATCGTTCTACATCGGTTGGTGACGTTATGTTTACCGAAGATGGGAAGTATGAAGTTGCTCCAATGGGTTTCAAGAAATGTGAAGAAATGGAGGATGTAGCATAATGGATTTACAAGAGTTAACTCATGAACAGTTTATGAAGTTAGGTGCTCGTGTCGAACTTCGGACTGAAGAGTGGAATAAAGAACGAATGCGCAGGTATCGCAACGAACTCGCAGCAAGCAAGCGAAGAGACCGACGTACGAAGAAGGAGACCATATAATGACTGTTAATGCAGCAATCAAAATTATCCGTAAGGATGCAGCCTTCCTTGGCATGACGTTTGACGGGATCGTGAGAGATGTCAAGCTTAACCCGGCCGCTTTCCCACTCTCTGTTATCAAAGCGGTCAGAGTGTACTCTGAGAGTCCTGTGCCGAACCTCAGACAACAGGATCTATGTAATGACTAAAGCATTTGCAATTCTCTTGGTCATTGTAGCGGCGGTATTCATCGCTCCTTTGATCACGATCTGGGCTCTGAACACGTTGTTCGGTCTCGGTATTGCGTTCACAGTAACTAACTGGCTTGCAATTTGCTGGCTTCAAACAGTAACATTCGGAGGTATGAACTACAGGGCCTCCAAAACGATGAGGAAATAATATGAAAGACAGAACATTTTACTCAACGCCGACTCCGAATAAGCACCAATTCCCAGAGCTTTTGCCTGAGTTTGAAAAACTTATGAAGATGTCAAAGCGAGATCTCATCATAGAGATTTGGAAACTTGAAACGCACAATGAAAGTCTTGAACGCAATCTTGCGCGATTGGAAGCAGTCTGAACAAACTAATGACTTCGAAATAAATCGTTTGGTTATAACCTTATAACAAAATGATCTAAAAAAATTGAAATTAAATCAAAAAAACAGTTGACATTTGCTTTGAATTAGTATAGAATGGTACTCATAAATTAATTGAATAGGAAACTACATTATGTCACATGAATTAGAAATTGTTAACAACGAAGCTCAAATGGCTTATCGACTCTCTTCTGGTGTGCCTTGGCACGGTCTTGGAACTCCAGTAGAAGACGACATGACTCCACGCGAAATGCAGATTGCTGCAGGACTCGATTGGAAAGTACGTCTTGAAGATTCTTACATTGACATCAACGGTGAGCGAGTACTCACTGGTCAACAAGCATTGGTACGTGATACCGATAACAAGATTCTTACAAACGTTGGTGGCAAGTGGAATCCATGCCAAAACGATACAGCTTTTGAATTCTTCAATGAGTTCGTACGAGCTGGTGATATGGTAATGGACACTGCCGGTTCGTTGAAAGACGGACAAATTGTATGGGCATCAGCTGATGTCAAAGAAGGATTCACTCTCTTCGGCGGTGACGAAGTGAAGGGCTACCTTCTATTCTCAAATCCTCACGTATACGGACGTTCCATTGATTGCAAATTTGTAATGACACGAACTGTTTGTAACAACACCCTCACTATGGCTCTTACCGAAAAAGGTCAACCTGCAGTACGAGTTTCTCATCGTAATGAGTTCGATGCTGAACAGGTTAAAGCTGCTCTTGGAATCTCACATATGCGTATGGGACAGTTCAAAGCAGCTGCTGAGTTCCTTGGTAGGAAGCGATACACCGACGAGTCGTTCAAGAACTTCCTTGGACAAGTCTTCGGTACTTCCTCTCAAGAACATCGCACACTCAGTCGAACCGCTGAACGTGCCTTCGAAATTGTAGACACTCAACCAGGCGCGGACTTTGCTCGTGGTACTTGGTGGAATGCATACAATGCAGTCACTTACATGACTGATCACGAGCTTGGACGTTCTGCTGATGCTCGAGCCACTTCGGCTTGGTTCGGTACAAACGCTAAGCGTAAAGTTACAGCCCTTGACCTAGCGGTTGAAATGGCGGCGTCTGCGTAAGCAGACTTTATTTTATTAAGGAGAAATCTTTTGGAAATGTTTAAAAATATGGCGGTAGGTCTCATTGCAATGGGACTTATCGTCGGCGGTACTCAACTGTTCCTAATGGTCGGTACTGCAATCGGTGGTGATAGGGAAACTGCAGCGACAGCACTTATTGTGGTCTCTGTTCTGTTCATGTCTTACTACTTTGGTGGTCTAACTCGGTCTGTTTTCTTTAGCAAAAAAAGTTAAAAAAACAGTTGACATTTGCTTTGAACTAGTATAGAATGGTCTGTATCTTAAATTGATTAGGAATTTGTTATGAAATTAGTGAATATGAAAAAGCGAAACTCTGACTCTTACATTGGAAGTGCTGACACGCAATGTGTTGGTGACATGATGCAGATTGAAGAAATTCGCGGTATTGTAAAGAATTTGAATAAGCAGCTTCGTGAATCGAATGCTGTGGATCGTTATGGTTGGCCTTTACAATACCGCGTTTCTTTGAAAGGTAGGGAAGCAATTGAGAAATGCCCTCGTGGTAGATCTTATCAAATCAATGGTGATGTGCATGGTGGTCTCGCTAATTCAAAGCGTATCGACATCTACATTCATCAGCGTAGGAAATGGTAATGAAAATCAAAATTGAAATTGAACTCGATACTCTACGTGATGCTGATGAACTTCAGTCTATCGTAGAGATTATAGAGCAAATCCGTGAACGAACGAATGAGGAAGATGATGATTGAGATTCTACAAGAAGTGACTGACTGGTCTAATGCTGGTCATCAAGTTCAAAATGGAATTTATCATGTGAATGGTGCTGGCCACTTGGTTCAGTACAACGACAAGGTGTTCAAAAATCCGCTCAAGCAATTCAGCAAGAGTCGTCGTAAGTTCAAGAAGATCGGTGAGCGTACAGAAACGTATCATCCGAATGTAAAGCGAATAGCAGGATCCAGTGGTCGTATATATACTATACTGGACGGAAAATGTTCTTGCCCAGGATTTATCTATAGAGGAGACTGTAAGCATGTTCGTAATTGAATTATTCTTTCAAATCTTATTCATAACCCTAGTACTAAGCTTTACTGGTATGTCGGTTCATCTTAACGAGGAGAAGAGGCAAAAAAGAACAATACCTCTCCCTTGGGAAGAAGGATCTGGTGGATGGGCAGTATATCTGTTCGGTAGCTGGGGTCGTAAAGCGACATCAGTATTTGATAAAAGTAAAGTGAAATATTTTGATGGTGATAACACATAGGGGGTATGTGTATGGAAACAGTCAAGCAGTTTTTCCGTAATATTAAATGGAAACGATTGGGTAAGATCGCATTAGTGATCATACCTGTTCTCGCATTTGAAGCATGGTATCATACACTCAGTCTAGTTTGGAAAGGAACTGAGTGGGTTAGTGTGAAGGGTGAGCGAGTCTTAGGTGATTTTTTAGGTTAGGAACATAATCATGTCAGAGAAAATGCATAATCTGGAATTCAACTTCCAGGAAAATAAAGCCCTTCGAGCTCTTGTAAAAGAAATCGAACTTTACAAACTAGAACACGAAGGCTTTAAACTTCCAGACAGCATTGAAAAACGCTATTTGGAAATTTGCAAGCTTTACTGGAGACAGCTGGCAGACGAAGAGTACGAGGCAACTACGTTTCATCGTCTACCTATTAGATAATGACAGAATAAACAAACTGTCAATATTGTGACAGGCTAGACTGTCAATAAATAGACGGCTGTAGGATTTTAATAGATAAATAGCTATGTAGTTTGAATGAATCTATATAGAAACATTGGTGGACATTATGAAATTGATCAAGTTAGGATTAGTATTGTTGCTCGTGGTATCAGCCTTAGCAGTTGCTCAGGAAGATCCAATAGCGCCAGACGATGGAAGTACATTACCGGACGATGTAATACGAACGGATTCTGTATCGAATAGTACGGTGACTACGCAAGGTAACACTACTACAACTTTGAAATCACCACCTGCATCAGCAATTTCACCGACGATCAATACATCGAACTCGGATCTTTGTACTTTTGGTGTAGCAGGGGCGATTCAAACACAAATTTTAGGGATATCGACAGGGACACAAGTTACTGACGATAACTGCGAAAGGTTAAAACTTTCAAAAACTCTATACGATATGGGAATGAAAGTTGCTGCAGTATCAACAATGTGTCAGGACAAACGAGTCTTTGATGCAATGATGATGGCCGGTACACCTTGTCCTTATGATGGGCAAATCGGAGATGCAGCCAAAGTCGCTTGGAAAGCTGATGTTGACGCTCAGCCAAACGACACTAAAGAAAAGGAGGGCATGAGTGATAGCAATAAGACACTTCTTGGCGGGGCTGGCGTTGCTAGTTTGCTCCTCCTACTCTTACTCTGAATCGTTTACAACCGAAACTCAGTACGGCACAACTAACAACGCCGCTGATTTCGGTTTGCAGTGGGTGATGAACAACATATTACCTCAGCAAGCTGGTTTAACAGTGAATACAGTCATCTATCGTTATACAGCGATTAAAGAAGAAGATGACAATATGTTGGTGCACGTTCAAAACGAGAATGCACAAGGGCCTGGATATATTTTCCGTGAGACTGATGATTGGTCGGGAATCCCAGGCAACACAATTAATAAAGCTGTAGGTGTAGCGAGTATACCTCGAGAATTATGGGGACTGGGTTCAATTGAAGTTGAAGGCGAAGGTGCCGTAGAAAATCCATTGGTTGTCTATGGATACCAATACGATCCTTGCTTTGATCCACAATCTGATCCGCGGTGCCCAGGCTGGAAAGATCCAACGATACCTATCGGTGGTGTCGTTGAAGCTTACGATCCAATGGACGATGATTTAGTCCAAGCAGAACTTGATAGAAAGGCTGTAATGGATGAAGAAGACGAAGACGAACGACAGCGACAAAAGATTGCTGAGGAGAAAGAAGGAGAAGATGAACGCCTTGAAAAGCTCCTCGGCGTAGAAAATGGGACCGCACTTGCGGGAGCTTCTTTGTTAGCTTTTGAAGGATTACAAGCATTAGACTTTGTTCCTTCGAGCTACTTGGTCGCATTGCCTTCAACAACATATGAGGAAAAAATTGAGCTAAAAGATGGTACTCTACCCGATAATACTCGGGCTAGACGAGTGAACTTTGCGCAAGATAAATTGCATAATGATTTAGTAAATTTGCAGTATAAAAGCGAAAAATAACAAGGAGAACAATAAATGTTCAAACTGAATAAAGTAATACTCGGACTGGCCGCGTTCGTAGCTCCATTAGCAGCTAACCACGCAATGGCAGTTGATACCCCTTTAGTGGGAACTGTTGAGTCGAGATGTACAGTGACTACAGACACAATGGGTATATATGGTAACCCACTCCCATACAAGTTAAGCACAGCAGGGGCTGATGCAGGTGTGGAGCCAGTGATTCGCTACGACGTAGTTCAAGCTAGCTACTACAAAGCATACATCACGCATCCAATTTCTTTTTCTGAAAGTCCTGCTTTGAGTGACACCACGCAGTGGACTGGTGATGTATCAGTAAAAGAAGTTTCTGACGCTCAGATGTCTTCTTACGACACAGATAAAATTGAGTACGATAACGTTACTGAAATTGCATTAGCTTATGCAGGTAGCACATGGTTTAAAGTTGAGTCGCAAGTAGAATACGGATATCAGAAGTCTTGGCCAGCGGGTACTTACCGTGCCATTGTACAAGCTGAGTGTATAGCAATCTAAATGAGAAATTTATATGATGAAGTTTTTGATAGTGTGGATACTGTTGTCTGTTGGTGTGCCAGTACATGCGCATCAATGGACACCTACGTATCCTGTTTTAAGTCCCTCCTTTGTAGAAGGGATATATAGTACTAGACTAAAGTTATTTAATGGTAGGCCAGAAGTTTCCTACTATGAAATACAAGTGTTAGATAAAGATATGAAGTCGGTCACATTTGCGACTAAAGAAAGAATCTTAAGACTTGATTATCTTCGTCAAATTGACATTGAAGTCTACATTCGAGAGAAAGAACTACCAAGTGCTGTGTATATTTGCTCTCGATCTAAATTGCTAGCTGAAGATTTTTCAGCTACTGTTATATCATCTAGAATATGTTCGAAGATTAAAAAATGACTAGAATATTAATAATGATGGTGTATTTTGTTGTAGGATTTTGGTGTGGTGGAGCTTACGGACAAAGTAGCTTAAACCTTGCAATTCCACAATCTCAAACATCATTTCAAAGTGATAGAGTAAGAGCTGGAGACGTTGAGTGTTCTGCAGCAATTGGTTCTTCTACTAATGTAGAATTTGGCGTTGTGGGGATTTTAAACCAGAGCGATCCATTGATGAATCAGTTTGCAATGCAAAACGACCCGATGTACTATAATCAGTTTTCCGACAATTTTGTTCGAGATGTTGGTGTGTATGGTAGGATTACGATTCCAATTGGTGCTCCTAAAGAGCGTTTGGATTGTAGTAAACTATACAAACTTGAACTCGAAAAGAAACGTCTAGAAGTCATGAAGCTAAGACAAGAGATACAACAGTTAAAGCAGTTACAATTTGAAAACTAAGGAAAACACTGAAGGGTAAATAATCATGGTGGAAGTTTCAGTAGCCTTACAGCTAGCTGGCTCTGCTTATAACATGATAAAGAATGGTGTGGAAAGAGGTCGAGAAGCACAAGATCTCTATGAAGGTTTTACAAGATTTTTTGACGCGAAAGAAAGTATAGCAGAAGCAGCAATAGAAGTACGCAATACGTCGAAAATGAAAAGCATTTTCTCGGGCAAAAGCGTTGAAGCGCAGGCTCTGCAGATTACTGCAGCCAAGCATCGCATGGCAAACATCGAGACAGAGCTACGAGATTTCTTGATCTATTCAGGTCAAATCAATTTTTACGAAGATATGATGCGGGAACGTAGAAAGATACGTAACGCTCGCATGGCAGACGCTCGTAGAAAAGCAGAAAGCAAAGCACTATGGACTGATGTACTGATCGGTATAAGCGCTGTGCTGATTGCGGGAATTACAGTATTTGGAACAGTTTCATTTGCTGTAGGTATGTTATGATGTACCAATATAACAATTATCAACGATTTTTAAAGCTTAAGTATGGGTGGACTATTCAATCCGGCCAAATTATAGACATTTACGCATGAAAACAGAAGGCTAGTAAAATGGCGAGAAGAAAACAAAAAGATTTAGGTGAGATGACAGAAAACCTTGAAGAAGGTGTCGAGAATCTAAAAAATACAAAATTTACTTTATTCGGAATCGGTATGACTCCGACAACAATAGGTGTAGCGTTTGGTTTACTGAGTTCAATACTTGCTGCATTGTATGGTGGCTTTGAATCATATAAAGCATTCCAAGAGATGAGTGAAAAGCTTGAAGTATTAGATATTGAAGCAGTGGAAGCTCGTAACGTATCGATTGAACGTAAATTAGATGATGCTATTGAATACACTCGAGATATTAAGAACAGTTTACGTGATGACATTATAAGAACAGAAAGAGTAGCTGAGTCAGCTAGCAACCGAGTGAAGAAAGTACAAGACGATATTGACACGAGATTGCGACAAGTATCAGACATCAGCAGAGAATCCGAAAAAGACGTTCGTAATACGATGAGAGAAGTAGAAGATCGTATTGATGATAAGATGGAGAAGCTAGATGCAGACTTACGAGATACAATACAAAAAGCACTCGACAATCCACTCGGGGAAAGTTAGTAGATTACTAGCTTTAGTCATCGTCTGTTTGCTTTTCTCTCAGCAAACACTGGCAGATTTTAGACACTTTGGCGACTGGACCACCAAAGAAAAAAGTCTCTTTACAGCATATAACGTGGTGTCTTATGTGGACTACCAACAGACAATTGCCGCCCTCAAGCACCCGTGTGGGTGCTACAGAGAAGCAAACCCCATATTCGGAAGATATCCGCATCGAGACAAATTAATCTTAACACAGGCTTCAGTCGCGGGTCTGCTCTATTACTCAATAGGGAAGAAACAGCAGGACCGCATGAATAATATCATGTTGTACGGTATCGCAGTAAGATCATATATTGTGTATCACAATCATGAAGTAGGTCTGTCTTGGAAGGTAGCTTTCTAATTCACTTAGGTTATATCCATATAACTAAATGATCTAAAAAAAGTGCAATTATTTTCAAAAAAAGGTGTACAAACTGCACATATCCTGATAGAATGGTACTCATAAATTAATTGATTAGGAATTACATTATGTTGAACAAAACCACTATGAACGCTATCCGTAACGCTGACAACAACACTCTTGATGCAATTGTTGAAATGGTCAAGGCTCGACGCTCGATGATTTCGCGAGAAGTTGCTAGTTCATTCTCAGTTGGAGATGCTGTATTTTTCAACGATAAGCGTGGCATGAAGGTCACTGGAACCATTCTTAAGATCAATCCTAAGACTATAAGGGTATCTACAAACAATGGTCTTTGGAAGGTCTCTCCTAGTCTTTTGAAGGCTTCCTAATGGCGGCTAATCGTACCGATCTGTTCATGTCTCACCTGTCCTACAAGGAAGTAGGAACGGTGGACCAACGTGAACATTTAAAGAATCTGATGGATAGTGCTCGGGCTGAGTTGCCTGATAGTATCCGAAACAGTAACGTTGGATGTTGGCGGAATGAAGTCCAATATCCAGACGCTGAATGGCTGATCAAAGGTCTGCACGAAATGATCGAAGAAGCTTTAGAGTTCTATACAGAAGCTGATCCTGTGTTCGCTAGAGCTATTCAACACAGAAAAATATCGCTCCAATCGTGGAGCAACATTAACGAGCCGGGAAGCTTTAATGCTTTACACAGTCATCCTGAGTCTACTTTCGCTTGTGTCTATTATGTACAAGCTGAAGGTACCGGCGCTCTCAAATTTCCAAATCCAGTAAACCTACTAAACAATTACTACACGGTCTCGCCATACATGCGAGGTGTTACGTTCGAGCCAAAAGACGGTGAGCTTGTGCTATTCCCAGGCTGGCTTCCACATGAAGTTGGGATCAATACTAGCGACAAGCCGCGTATGAACATAGCATTTCAGGTGACCGTTTCGTAATATCCTTATAACTAAATGATCTAAAAAAAGTGAAAAAAAAGGTGTACAACTGTGCTTTCATTTGGTATAATGGTACCATCAAATCAACAAGGATATAAATTATGGAAAACACTTACTGGAACGGCAATGGTACTTATCAATCTCTGGCAGATAAGCTACGTGAGTTTATCCCAACTGAGGGTCCTTGCTCGAACAAAAAAGTGGAGCGATTCCGTAAAGCAGCAAACAACTACTACGACATTTTTAACAATGCCGGTTGTAATCGTGGCCACGGCATTGGTCAAATGTTCCCAGGTGTTATGGGTCTCATAAACGAGAGCCGAATCTATCGTGGTCGACCAGACTGGAAATTGATTTCTACAAAGGTAGAACCAAAGATGGACGAAATTATTCTTGAAACTGCAAAAAAGGTAGGTTTAGTATGAAGTTAGTAATTCAGACACAGTACAGAGAAAACTACGCGGCTCATAATGAGGATTATGTCCATGGAGTTTCTGAACCGTATTGGAAGTTCAAGGGTGGCGATACATTCGTCGTTTCTTGTTCTATTGCTGACGCAATGGATCCTGCATTCCTTGAAGCTGCTAAGAACGCGGTTTCTTACTCTAACGAGTGTGCTGAGGAATATGTCCTTGATTACAATTTCATTGACGATGCTGAGTTCAGTATGGCTGATCATATTGAATCTTGGGAAACTGCAACTCTTCTTTGGTTTGATGGGGAACACTTCTCTGCAACCAGGAAAACGGATAACACCGACATGGGTTATATGAGACGTGAGATCTTGACCAAGTTTGAGTCGTGGATCATAACTGAGGACGACAGCAAAGCGTTCTATAAATCAACCTTCACTATGGAAGATGGAGCTGAGATCCAATATTCCGAACTGAGTGATTGGTTTGCTAATGCTAAAGAGGTAGCATGATGACACTATTCGCAGGTGATTTTGTAAATTTGGGTTACAGCAATAACTGGTTGGAAGTAGTTAAAATTTTAGGACCAATGCACATTCGGTTGAGCAATGGTCAAACTGTGGAAGCCAGTGAGAAACATATCACCGACTATCGTAGTGCAGGTGAAATGGCAAGAAGTAAATTGGAGGCAGCGTAATGGCTACACTTACTATTCATAACATCGATGCTAAATGGCGAGCATTGCAGGCTGCTGAGTCTTGCATGATGACCATTAAATCGATGAACGAGAATGCCCTAGATCCTTCTCTGTTCGCTTTAATTAGTGACATTAAGATGGACTACCTTGACATTAAAGAAGCACAGGAGGGTCTTGATGAAATCACGAATCTTTGATTTTTTTACATACACTATCATCAGCTGTATAATTGTTGTTTTAGTGTATTCTTTGACCTCTCTACCTGCGTTACCTCAAGTGCGTGTTAGCCATTCAACAGGCGAGTGCGTGGAAGTTATCAACTACGACAAGCGTTTCAATTATACATGTGAAACGTTACCAGGTCGTTATGAACACGTGTGGGTACAGTAATGAATATTTTCGTAACTGACCTATGCCCTAAAAAATCTGCATTGAACCTGTGCGACAAGCATATACCTAAAATGATTGTCGAGTCTGCTCAAATGCTTTCTACTGTTCATCGTATGCTCGATGGCATTCCAGAAAAGCGACGTAGCAAGTCAGGTAAAACTATGCAAACCTATTATGCTTTCGGGGATGAGCGTGACGAGATGTACTATCTTGCGGTACACAAGTTTCATCCTTGTACAACATGGACAAAAGAAAGCAAAACAAACTATGCATGGCACTACGAACATTTCGTTGCAATGGCGGAAGAGTACGAGTATCGCCGTGGTAAAAAACATGCGACATTTCAAAAGCTTGGTAAACTATTAGCCAAGGCTCCAAAAAATATACCAGATAACGGACTCACTGAGTTTGCTCAGGCTATGAGTCATTATCCGGACTGTAAAGTTCCCGGTGATGCTGTAACGGCTTACCGTAAATACTACCATGCAGCAAAGCCATTTGCTAAGTGGGAGTGGAAACGATCTGCGCCAGATTGGTGGCGTGGATTTCAAGGTTACGAAGGGGATCATCCTGATTGGTTCCAGCCGAAATCTTTAATTTTATAATTACTATTACAGCAAATAGGAGACTGTTATGTCCAACATCGCTAACCAACTTTATGTTGATGCTTTAACTGGTGTCATTAATAAAGATGATCTATTAAAGGTCTGCTTGACGAGGCTCCAAGAGCTTTCTTCTGACGAGCTTTATGATATGGCGTTAGATGAAGGTTTTATTGTTACTAACTACAGCGGTTCTACGGAAGAGCGTGTGTATGAGCAAGAAGTGTTTAAAGGACTCGATGCTACTCAACGCATTATTGAAAAAATCCTGAACCGACACGGAGAGTAATATGGAAACCTGGATGTTTTTTGTTACCGCTATAGTTTTCACTGGACTCGGTTGGGGCTGGGGTATACTATACACAAAAGAGTCAATTGTCACCATCACTATAGAATCATTAATTTCACAAGGCTATCTCAAGCAGATAGGTGAAAACATGATAAAGTGGGACGACCCACGAGTGAAATGGTCTGATGATTAACGACTTTACGTTGTTTAACGTTTCAATCATAAATCCTCTTACGTTCGAGACAATCGATCAAGGACAGATGCGTGCTTATCATGCTCGCGAGTTCTTAATCGAAATGGAGCAAAGACAAATACCTACTTTGGTAGAATCCGTAGTAGGGAATGATGATCAAGATCTCTCGTTCTTTATGGATTATCTTTGCCCGGACTAAACGGGATCCTCTTATCTTACAAAAAGTGTCGACAGAATGCACTTTTATGTACATATAAATGTAACATGTACACAGAATGCACTTTTGTGTACACATAAATCTAACATGTACACGGAATGTACACATAAAAAAAGGGAGCCCGAAAGCTCCCTCAATCTATTTTTACCATCCACTCTTGACTTTTGTATCAAAGTAATACTGTTTGCATTCGC
>ERZ1048068.373-NODE-373-length-41642-cov-11.688797_pt1 | contig 41642 bp, 30 predicted proteins | sample MGYA00383098_ERZ1048068 | MGnify/ENA primary metagenome ERZ1048068 (study PRJEB29581, sample SAMEA5548368) | metagenome | biome: marine; feature: coastal; material: water | depth 1 m | study: Short-term variability in the microbial, nano- and picoplankton...
CCGTCAGTGGCAATGTCTCGTCCATCAACATTTCCAACATTAGTAATTGTCTCCCCACCCATATCAAGCGAGGTTCCATTTAAAAGTTTTAAATCAGTGCTAGTAAGTCGTGCGCCAATATTTAAGGAACCGGCTTTGCGCAATGCGAACTCCAGTAGCCCGTCTTCGGTTGTGTCCGTTTCATCGCTAATCTTACTTGTTACTTTTGCATAAACAAGTTCTTGATCGGCGTCGTTTTCACCCTTAAACTTTAATTGGCCAAGGTAATCACCACTGGCAACGCTACTGCTGTTTCTTTTGAATGTTAACACAGGCGCTGCGTCAGAGGAATCTTCGGTGGTTGTAATTAACAGGCTGTCGTCGGTACTTGTGTTAGCAACAGTTATCTTACCAACGTTGGTAATATCGTTGGCTCCCATGTCAATATCACCGCTCATTGTTCCTCCAGCAAGAGGAAGCTTGGTCGCAATACTGTTTGTCACCGTAGTAGAAAAATTAGCATCATCTCCAAGTGCCGCTGCAAGTTCGTTTAATGTATCAAGGGTGCCTGGAGCCGAATCAACTAAATTTGAAACCTCTGTATCCACGTAAGTTTCTGTGGCGTAACTCGGATCAGATGAAGGTACCCAAGCTGGAGTAACATCTGCGGAAGCTTCAATCGCATCTAACTTGGAATGGTCTGCGTCAGTAAACACATTGGAATCCGTAGCGGAATCAACAAGGGTTCGTATCTCGCTCGCAGTTTGATCTGCTGTAGCACTCGCTTCGATTCCATCAAGCTTTGAGTGATCAGCATCGGTAAAGGCGTTTGTATCAGACTCACCTTCATAAGCAGACTTGATCTCGGCGCCAGTTTGGTCTGCTGTAGCACCAGATTCGATTCCATCAAGTTTTGTTTTTAAGTTATTAAGTTCTGATCCCGTTACGGTTGTATCAAGCGAAGATAAGGCATCGCCCGGTTGGGTTGCTGAATCAGCGAGTGTGCCTTGAGCTGCTGTAGCATAATCAGTGGAATCAAAAGCCTTTACATCAGCAAGGTTGGTCACTTCTGAATCCATCAATGCTCCAGCTGACGTAACGTTAGCGGTGTCAGTAACATCTGCACCGGATTCTATCCCGTCAAGTTTGGAATGGTCGGCATCAGTGAATACGTTTGAGTCTGTCGCCGAATCAACAAGTGTTCTAATCTCGCTAGCAGTTTGGTCAGCGGTCGCACCACTTTCGATACCATCAAGTTTCGTACCGTCAACTGAAAGATCTCTGCCGTCAACTGTTTCCGATCCCGACATTACAATGTTACCAGTTATTGTACCTCCAGCAAGAGGAAGCTTCGTCCCAATCGAGTTACTTACGGTTGTCGCGAAGCTTGGATCATCTCCAAGGGCTGCGGCAAGTTCATTTAATGTATCAAGAGTACCGGGTGCCGAATCAACTAAATTTGAAACCTCCGTATCAACATAAGTCTCGGTAGCGTAACTTGGATCAGATGAAGGCACCCAAGCGGGTGTTACATCAGCGCCTGAGGATATGCCATCAAGTTTTGAATGATCTGCGGTGGTAAAATTCTCGTCTGTTTGAGATGCTACAGTAAAGTCAAGTGTACCATCATCATCCTGGTAAGTAACCGTAATACCGCTTTCCGTGTTCCCTTCAACCATACCTCCAATAACATCTTGAACTTCTTCATCAGATAGTTGCGTATTTGTATCAGTAGAAGATATGGTGCCATCACCTGCGATGGTAATGTTTGTTCCCGCAGTTAGCGCACTCACAACGTTTGTTGTATCAGTAACATCCGCGGAGGCTTCAATGCCATCAAGCTTCGAATGATCAGCATCAGTGAATACATTGGAATCCGTAGCGGAATCAACCAAGGCCTTAATTTCAGATGCGGTTTGATCGCCGGTTGCACCAGCTTCAATTCCGTCTAATTTACTGTGGTCAGCTGTGGTAAAATTTTCATCGGTTTGTGATGCTACTGAGAAGTCAAGTGTTCCCTCGGTATCATCGTATGTAACTGCGATACCACTTTCGGAATTACCCGTAACCATACCACCCACGATATCTTGAACTTCTTCATCGGAAAGTCCCCCGCCACCGCCACCGCCACTAGAAGAGATGGTACCATCACCTGCAATAGTAATATTAGTTCCAGCAGTTAGTGAGGCTACCACGTTAGTTGTATCAGTAACGTCGGCGCTTGCTTCAATTCCATCCACCTTGGTTTTTATCGCATCTAGTTCCGCTCCAGTGGTAGTAACATCGGACAAGCTGGCAAGTGATTCACCCGTAATGCCTGTAAGGTAGCTACCCAAATCGGAAATATCCGCCTCAACCAATGCGCGAGATTCAAAGTCAATGCCGTCCGCAATCAGCACATTTCTATTGGTCGCTGTGCTTGTGTTAACATCGGAAAGGTCAGAAAGTTCAGTAGCTCCAGAAGGTAGATTGGTCAGTTGTGAGGCGTCCACAGCTGGAAGTCTGGCCGAACCGTCCAGTTGGATAATTTCATCGGCCGATGTTCCTACATCAAGACTTGCAGCGGTTCCCAAATCTCCAGGCTGTGTCGCCGAATCAGCAAGTGTTCCTTGTGCGGAGGTTGCATAATCGCTAGAATCGAACGCCTTAACTTGATCTAGGTTTGTGACTTCCGAATCCATTAAGGCTCCGGCAGCAGTCACATTGGTTGTATCAGTAACATCAGCGCCAGTTTCAATGCCACCTAACTTGGTGTTGTCCGCGTCGGTAAAGACATTAGAATCTGTTGCCGAGTCAACCAAAGTACGTATCTCAGCCGCGGTTTGATCCCCAGTAGCACCACTTTCAATTCCATCAAGCTTGCTATGATCAGCGGTAGTAAAGTTTTCGTCAGTTTGGGAAGTAACAGCAAAGTCAAGAGTGCCACTGGTGTCGTCGTATGTAACGGCAATGCCACTTTCAGTATTACCAGAAACCATTCCTCCAACAATGTCCTGAACCTCCTCATCAGTAAGCTGGGTGTTGTCATTAGTGTCTGTGGAAGAAATTGTACCATCACCTGCGATAGTAACATTTGTCCCGGCTGTAAGAGCCGCCACAACGTTGGTTGTATCAGTTACATCCGCTGATGCTTCGATGCCATTAAGCTTCGTGTGATCCGCGTCTGTAAACGCATTGGTGTCCGCGTTGTTTTCGTATGCTGTTTTAATCTCCGCGTCGCTCTGATCGGCCGTAGCGCCAGCTTCGATCCCGTCAAGTTTAGTTCCATCATCCGAAAGATCACGTCCATTAACGTCTCCTGTTACGGTAATATCTCCATCGATTGTAAGCGTTCCTGAACCTCCAGCAACATCAATTGTAGAGCCAGCCATGCCGATATTACCAACATTAGTAAGATCGTTTTCTCCCATGTCAATATCACCACTCATTGTTCCCCCAGCAAGCGGGAGTTTAGTGCCAATACTGTTGGTTATAGTGGTAGCAAAGTTTGGATCATCTCCAAGAGCATCTGCGAGTTCATTAAGTGTATCAAGTGTGCCTGGAGCGGAGTCAACAAGGTTGGATACCTCGCTATCAACATAGGTTTCGGTCGCGTAGCTCGGATCTGCATCAGGTACCCAGGTGGGTGTTACATCAGCACCGGCTTCAATGCCATCTAATTTCGAGTGGTCAGCGGTGGTAAAGTTTTCGTCCGTTTGTGATTCAACACTAAAGACAATAGAACCTGTTTCATCGTCATACGTAACGGTGATTCCGCTTTCGGAATTACCCGTAACCATCGCTCCGATGATATCCTGAACCTGCTCATCAGAAAGACTGATGTCGTTAGAGGAAATGGTTCCGTCCGCAGCAATAGTTATATTGCTTCCAGGTGTAAGAGCCGCTACAACGTTGGTGGTGTCCGTAACGTCCGCACCGGTTTCAATTCCTTCTAATTTGTCCCGCTCTGTAGTTGTAAAGGTAGAAATGTTATCTGGTAAAAGCGCAGCTCGGAGCTGTTCCTTTTGCGCTTCTGTAGGTGGTGAACCTTGATCTCCACTTCCTAAGTTGATTTGTGACATGATTCTATTTATATTTTTTAGTCGCCAATGATTATCTTAACTCCGTCGAATGACAGAAAATCGGCTCCCACTGATATACTATTAGCCCAGTTAACATTATCGGGATCGGGTGCCTCACCAATCTCCGTAACGGTTGTAAAGAAGTCTGGGGTGTCTTCGAAAGTTCCTGTTCTAACCCGAACACCTGCGTCGTCGTATTTGCCTCCAGCGTCGTGGTCATAAAAGAAGGTATCAACGGCCTTGATAAGACCTGCACTCCGCGGGTTACTTGTAAATTTTGTGCGAAGGTTAAATGTGAGTGTGTAAACAATCAGTCTTCGCGATGATTCAAAGTCACCCTCGTATCCGTCCTCAGAGCTTATTCCAGTTAATTGAAGTGGAACGTCTGTCACGCTTTCGGGTCCTTCTAACTCCTTAACGGAAACGGTGTAGTTGGGATTAAAGTGCGGAATAATCTGCTCCAGTATTTGAAGTGCTTCATCTTGGCCGCGTGACATGATATGCAGAGAAAAGCCAAGAAGGTAAGGAGCAGCCTGCCAAACCTTAACCGTATTTCCATCGGCATCGTTTTGTGTGCTGCGGTTCATCCGGTTTAACTTGGTGGTTGGGTCGTAGGTAACCTCCGTCATCTCAAACGCCATGCGAGGTAATTTAAGAGCAATGTCACGTTGATCATTAGCTTTAACCCGAGCAAGGTATTTTTCCTTTGGGGCATACGCAAGTGGCACACGCTTGACTCCCTTCATTTTGCCACTTTCAACCTGAGCTATTTCAATGTCATTGAATAACTGTCCAAAAACGGAAACCATTTTCTTAATGGTCCCATTGTAAAAGTATTCGTGTCCAAGCATGCTAAGCGTCAGGTTTGGTGCCTATCACAGTGTCAGTTTCGGTTACTCGAACACCAGCGTCTGTGTAAACCCCATTTGTGTCAAAGTCGTGAAAGAATGTGTCCACCGTTTCTATAAGACCAACGGTGTTGGGATGAAAGGAAAATTTAACCTTGACATCGAACGTGAGTGTGTAAACAATCAGTCTTCGCGATGATTCAAAATCACCTTCGTATGCATCTTCGCTAACAACACCCGTTAACGTGAGCGGTACATCAGACACACTCTCTGGTCCTTCAAGACCTTTAACAGAAAGTGTGTAGTTGGGATTAAAGTGCGGAACAATTTGCTCTAAAATCTGAAGTGCTTCGTCTTGTCCTCGCGACATGATGTTTAAAGAAAAGCCAAGCTGGTATGATGTAGACTGCCAAACCTTAACCGTATTTCCCTCTTCGTCGGTTTGAATAGACCGGTTCATGCGGTTTAATTTGGTGTCTGTGCCAGCAGAGATGTCGGTCATTTCAAAGGACATACGAGGTAATTTAAGAGCAATGTTTCTCTCAACATCCTGTTTGATCCTTGCAAGGTATTTTTCCTTGGGAGCATAAGAAAGAGGCACACGTTTGACACCCACCATCTTACCTTCCGCGACGTGAGCTAGATGGATGTCGTTAAACACCTGACCGAAAACCGAAACAATTTTCTTAATGGTTCCGTTGTAAAAGTATGAGTGACCAAGCATGCTAAGCGTCCGGTTTAGTTCCAATTACGCTGGTGGTTTCTGTTACTCGAACACCCGCGTCGACGTAAGTTCCACCGCCATCGAATTCGTTGAAAAAGGTATCCACCGTTTCAATAATGCCAACAGCTTCCGCGGGATGGAAGGCAAATTTAGTTCGGATCGTAAATCCCAGGGTGTAAACAAGTAACCTTCTTGAAGATTCAAAATCACCTTCATAGCTGTCCTCAAAGTTAACCGAGTCTATCATTATAGGAATATCGCTTTTGCTTTCTGGACCTTCTAAACCATTAACAGTAACGGTGTAGTTGGGATTAAAATGAGGAAGAATCTGTTCAAGCACCTGAAGCGCTTCATCCTGCCCCTTTGACATAATTTGTAATTCAAAGGCAAGAATGTACGGTGAGCTTTGCCACACCTTTACTTTGTTTCCCTCTGCATCCGTTTGGATGTTTCTGTTAAGGCGATTTAACTTAACCACGCCGTCATAAGAAATATCAACCATCTCAAAAGACATGCGGGGCAGCTTTATAGAAACATTACGTTCGATTTCCTGCTGAACCCTTGCAAGGTATTTTTCTTTGGGAGCATAAGAAAGCGGGACTCGTTTTACCCCAACCATTTTTCCACCACTAACATCAGCCACCTCGAGATCATTAAAAAGAGTTCCGAAAATAGAAACTATTTTCTTCAAGGTTTCGTTGTAAAAGTATGAGTGACCAAGCATGCTTAAAAGTTAAAGGGCTCTCCGAACGGATTTTCCTCACTAAAATCAAGAAAATCATTCACATTAACGTGTTGACTAAAAGCAGAGTTCTGCGCGCCAGGATCATTGGGAAAAAGCTCGGAATCATCAGCGGTTCCATCATCAATTTGGTTGATGTTTGTTATGGTAATAACTGAACCGGAATTTTGACCCGTAAGAACGGTTCCTGTTGTTAGCGCATGGTACTTGCCGTCGTTAAATGTCGGAGGACTCACGTGAACCCTTTGTATGTCTGGAGAATCCTCCACGCTGTCATACTTAAAGAACTCGCAGGACCCAGTAACTCCGCTTGGTAAAGTAAAGGTGAGTGTTTCAAATTCTTGAAGACCAAACCCAGAAGGAGAGTCGTTGCTTGTGTACTCCAAAATTTGTGTGTCACCAGCAACTGCCTGAATTCGGTCAATCTCATCAATACCCGTGTCAATCTCTTGGCTTTCGTATTCAAAGAGCTCACACGAGAGTCGGTAAACGGCAATGTCTTTTAACTGGTGGAAAGGCTTTTTATCTTCAACAAACTTGATCTCGAATAAGCCGGATGTTAGTGGAAAGTAAATAAGGTCTCCCTCGAGCGGTCGAACGCTATCAGCGGTGTATCCATATCTGCCCACAAGCTGGTTCCATCGAAGATTAGAAACAACAAGGTTTACGGAGTCACGTATCTCAAGACCAAACTTAGAAAGTAATTGACCGTCACCCTCAAAGCCATCGACGCTGTCAACGTACATTTCAATCTTAAAAGCTTTCTCGAATTCACTGATAAGATCCTCGTTAATAATCAAGTCTTGCTTGACAATTTTCCGTGGAATGTAGTAGCAATCTTGGCCATATATTTTAATGGCCTCAATAACCAGCGACTCGTAGAGATCTTGCTCCTGGCGAGTACCGTTTTGAAAATATTGGTTGGTTGGCATTATCCGATAAAGAAGTCAACGGGTTCTTCGTATTTAAGCTGCCATGTTTCCTTCAACTCTTTGATGTCGGAGACAGCGTCATCGTATATTTTAGTCCCGTTGATTGTAACACCACCAGGGAGTTGCATACCTTCGAACTTACTAAGGTTTTGTCCCCACTGCTTTTTAATAAGAAGCGTGAGAAGTTCTTTTAAACCCATGTCGTCAAAAACGTCGGTGTAAGCAGAGGGGTCTACCGTTTGGTAGGCTTCAAAAATAATGTATTCGCCTTCTGCGACGTGATCAGCAATATCTGCGTGGAACTTAACGGTGTTTTTGTGACGGTTAAAGGCAAACATTTGACCGTGGCCGTTAAGGATGTCTTCGACCAAGCTCATGTACTGCTGGGTAAGCTCGTAATTTAAAAGACCACTGGGATTACGCATCCCATAAAAGTCATTTAGGTACATCTGATATTTTGCATTAAATATCGAGTTGCTGGAGAAGTCCTGAAATGCAAGAACACGCACAACAGAAAGAATGGAGTCGGGAACTTCGATCTCATTTGAAGTGAGCTCAGACGCCGTTACCTGATGCTTGATCAGGGTTTTTACAGTTGCGTCGCTGTGATATTCTTGCCAAAATTGTATTGCTTCGTCAATGCGATCTTCGATTTGATCGTCGTCGATGTTGATCTCAACCACGGGAGATCCAAGCTCTCTCAAGCAGTAGTCAGCCAATTCGGTTCTAGTTGTTGGTTTTGCCATACAACTATTTATACATTTTATTTGTTAGTGATCAATTAATAATTAATCCCTGATGAAACTAATTTTATCACTTACACCTTTTTCTACCGATTTGAGACGATAGAACAACGGTAATAAACACCACAAGGCCCATGAGAACGTCATCCGCCGCGGCGTTTAAAGTTTCATTCGGAAGTCCAAGATGGTTAACCTTTTCTCTGTACCAAACACAGATCCCGAGCAAAGCTTTATAGGAAAAAATGCCAATGATTGAAAGCAAAAATATTCTAGCAAACGTTTTCATCAATCATTTCCGAATAAATCGCGAAGGGTTTTTCGCGATTCTTTTAGCCAAGGTAACAATACCTTCAATCACTTCTGGTGATATAACACCGACAATACCATAAATCACCGCTTTATACAAACTATCAATTGTTGTTTGCTCTAATATGTACCACGCGATGCCGCTTGATATAGCAGCTGCTGGAATCCGTTTGCAAAGAAGCTGAGCGGTAATGCTTTCCTTTGAAGAAAGAATCCTTGCGATCATGCCTGCCGCACCAATGAGTGGAACTAGCCATCCCCCATCTAAGAAGGCCTGGATTAATGATTTTTGGGGCTCTTGCATATCGCGGTGGTAACAAGTATTTATACAAATAAGAATCTTAGTTTTATATTAAATGCCTTTTTTTAGCAAATCATTTGCCTTTGTGTAAAGCCTCGGACACCTCACATTATCCTTACCCATAATTGTTTCTAAGATCGCTGACGCCGCGATAATCACAGAAAGCCTGTCAACAAGTACTATTTCAAAGTTGTGAATTGCAGCTTCATAAATCTCTTTTGAATATTCTGCGTCCTGCCCCGTCACGTAACACGCTCCCATTACATTTACCATTGCTGCAGGCCATAATTTAATATCAGCAAAGGAATGTATCTTATTGAAAAAATTTAAAGCCTTGTCGGCATTTCTTTCCTTTACATAACAATGTGCCAGTGCAGTCCAAATTGAGGTGATCCAGCGATAAGTAAATTTACCGCGATAGGGATCATTAAATTCTTTGAAACCTTGCAGGTCTTTATAAAGATTTTCCAACTCGTCAATAGATCCCATGTCATCATAAATGTATCGATAAGCAAGTGTGCAAAAAGACTGACTCACAACTTCAAATTTATCGGAATAAATTCGAGCTAAAATAATAGCCCGACATCTTTGGTACCCGGCCGGATCGTCGTTTCTACCTTTAAAGTTTCTTACAAACCTTTTAGGGTTATAACGAAGGCTGTCTAACATCCGGTTAAATTCATCAAGATCCAACCCCGGGATAATTAAATCGACATCGGGGAGGGATGAATAGTTAAACGAAAACTTAGTATCCTTATGGGTTATAAAAACCCTATTTTCTTTCCAAGAAATATTAGGGGCTATCATTTCTGGAGATATTATTAAGTTGATTTGAAAGATCTTTAATCTTGTCCTCGAGCTGATCAATTCTTCCCATGGCTTCAATGGAGAAGATGATTGCTTGGTCTAAAAGGCGATTATAATCATCACTTGTTAGTGTTCTTTCCTGCGGCATGTCAGGATCTTTAAACAAGCGGCCATCTGGATTACTTAACAGCACCCGCATTTTTTGTTTTATATTGGGTAGCTTAAAAAACCTTTTTGCGTATTCGTTAATGCCACCATTCCTAAAATAGTTTCTATAAAGATCGAATTTCTTTGGAGAAACAGGTTCTTTATAAGTGTTATTATAAATTGCTCGGGACAGCACTTCAGCAGATGTTAAAGTTTCATAAGCTCTAACGCGAGGAAGGTCAACACCAGCGGCTTCGCTAAAATCAGCAATAACATCTTCGCCTTCTTTATAAATTCTAACCTCGGCAATATCTTTCCAATTTAAATAACTTCTATAAACACCCCGTCCCCAGCATTGAAACCAACGATCAAAAGGAGGTAAAATGTGACCATTCCATTTACCAACTCTCGGGCCGAGAAGTGGTTTACCGGGAAGAACTTTATGTATAAGTCCCCATTGATCCCATGCAGATTTCAACCATTTGCCGGGCTCTCTTACATAAACTATAATATTAACTTCGAGATCGTCGTCCCACTCAATAAGCTCCTTAAACAATTCCAGCATGTGATCATTGCTTGATATAGCTTCATTGGACCAAATAATGTGATCGCACCCAGTCTTCTTTGAATGAGCAACAATGGTATCATACAGCGCTTTTGTTTTATCAGCGGTATGGTGAATGCTAAGCCATTTGTGGTCGATACTATCGCCATTCACAAGGTCAGGCCAAGCCAAGTTCTTTGCGGTATTTAAAGCTCCTTCATAACCTTCAAGACTTTTTTGAATAGCTGAGGTTCCGGTTTTACCCAAACCAATGTGTGCTGTAAACTTCATCCAATTAATCTTTCTACCTTTTTATTCCAAACACTTTTAGAGAACTTTTCATTAACAAGTTTTCTAGAGCTGTGTATCTCTGCTCTACTTTGACCCGTAAAGTGTAGAAACAGAAGTTTGGCGTATTCTTTTGCTTCATCTTCCATTTCAAAATCGATCAAATAGTTGGAAGGAACAAGTTCGCTCACAGCACCAACATCACTAACAGCCATCGGAACTGCCCACTGCATTGCTTCAAAGTATGTGAGAGGTATACCCTCGTCAACCGAAGGACAAACAAGCGCGCTGGCTCCTTTGTAAAGAGCCTGCATTTCGTCATAGTCAACACCAAGTTTAAACTGAACCCAATGACTAACTTTTAGTTCCGCTGCTCGTTCTTTGATCTTTGAATAAAGCGGACCATCGCCTACAAACTTAAAAACAGGCATGTGTGCAGCCGGTAAAATCTTTGCTAGCTCTGCGGCGATATCACAAACAAATTCTGGCCGCTTTTGAAAGTGAAACCGAAAAGGACACAGCACATACCTTGGATCTTTCGCAGTGTCCCTTAAAGGCCAGGTTCTTTCTATTTCAGAAAACCCAAACCAATACAGGGTTTCGATCATACTTTTATCAACGCCCCTTTCAACAAGCTCACCCTTTAATTTGTCCGAAACAGTTAGTACCAAATCAAAAGGGGTTTCTCTTTGAAGGCTTTTCTCAAAGTCCCACGGAGGGTTGAGTATCATATGAAACAAAGAAATTAGCTTTGTATTTGGAGCAACCTCCTTAATTGCATTTGCCTGATCGTAAGCTTCATGCGAATTATTAACAACCGTGTAAACGGGTTGTAACTCTTTAACTATCTCCACAGTATTATCATTACAAAAAACGTCGTCAGCAAGGTCTACAAATGCAGATTCCCTGCGGCTGTCTTTATGCGGCATTGTCCGCGTTGATATAACAACGATTCTAAAGCCTCTGCTTTTGTAATGCGCCATCAAATCCAAGCCACACCTGTCTGCTCCGCCAAGTGACATCCAAGGAACGATAAGACAGAAAACCGGATTTTCCTCAACGGTGTCCACAGATGATTTTAGAATAACGCTACAAGGATTCTGTAAAAGTTTATTCCTTCGGGACCTTCGGGGCATGTATTATATATGCCTCTTAGAAATCAGCAGCATCAAAGTAAAGACGAACGCGAATAAAATCGGTCACCGAGCTTTGACCATCATATCCGCTTTCTTCACCCGAAGCATGTCCATTATCGGTACATTTTAAAACAATACCATCTCCAGAACTAACAGAAACACTTACATTGCTAGAAGAGCCGGTATAGTACTCGGGACTAGGATCACTTCCATCGTAAGCTTGAGGAACTGTGGAATTAAACCCTGTTACAGTACCAAGTTCTGTTCCTGGATCAGCCCCCGCAAGAACTTTAAATTCTGGGTTGCCTTGAAGCGTATCCCACTCAGGAATGTCGATCTCAGCTCTGCGAAATGTCATGGCGGTGTTGGCAGTCATTACAAACGCGTGATCATCAATCTCTAATGTGGCTGCATCACCACCGCTGTTAGTAAAATCCTCAACTGTGAGGTCATAGGTGTAAACATAAGGTCTTACGCTTAGTCCTCCCGAAGGCCCTGTTGGACCAGTTGGTCCGGCGGGACCTACGTCACCCTGAGGTCCACTTAATCCGCGGGGTCCTGTTGCTCCTGTGGATCCGGCGGGTCCTGTCGCTCCTGTGGATCCAGCGGGGCCTGTTGGTCCAGTTGGTCCTGTTGCGCCAGTTGGTCCAGTCACACCTGCAATAGCACCGAGATCGTCCCAACTTTCTGGAGAGTAGTCAGGTCCATTGTAAACAAAGAGGTGTGGTGTTCCACTTGCAAATCCAGGAGGGGAATCAGAAGAGCTTCCTGGCCCAAGCTTAACAATAAAGCAGGTACCTTCGCGTTGAAGAACCGGATCGAGTTCGGGGCTTGAAGTGGAAAGCGGAAGATCGTCACCATAATCAACGATACCGCTTACTTGAACACCCCGACCAATGTCACCCTTAACGTTACCAATAATTTCTGTTGTTCCATCAGAATAAATAGCCGATAGGTTACCGTCGGTGTCAACGTCAATGTCGGTGATAATACCAACGCCAGCAAAGTAATCACTTACCTGATCGGCCACTGTGGTGGAAATGTCAAGATCGTTGGTTACCAAAACTCCGTCTTCGTCAAGGAAAAAGATCTTTTGGTCTGCGGCGTTAATTGCAATCTCACCGGCCCGAAGCGAATCCGTGTCTGGCGTTTCTCCAGATGAAAATGAGTGCTTTAGAATAATTCTTGTTGGTGTTGTAGCCATGTTATTAGTATATATCTTTTATGTAGACAGGATCTGTCCATCAACTGGGTGCCAAGACGGTCTGTGGTTCTGTTCACTGTTGTTTTGGCCCAGGTAATACGATGCGAAACCGGTTCCGTAAACCCGTCCCGCTTTAGCAGCAAATTCCTCTGCAGTTTCTCCTGCCTCCTCTGTTTTACAAAGAGCAAAGTAGGATTGTCCATTACTGGTTTGCATTGAAACAATGTTCTTTGGATCCTCCGGAAATCTAATTCTTATGAAACTGGATGTTGGCGAGTTCATAAAGGCCGAGGATCCAAACTGACCGTAATTATTATATCCACCAGCAAACAAAGCGTGGGTATCTGGATTTGTATCTGATTGTACAACAATGAATACGTATCCCGTATACGCACTCTGCCACGTCGGACCGGATGAAACAAAAAGCTCTTTAACGCTACCAAACGAGTTAATGGTATTTGATAAGGTAAAGCTTGTGGTGTTTCCGCCGAGACCCTGGCCTGTTAAGCCGTAGCCGTTGTATCCAGCCGTGCGAAGAGATCTTTTGTTAGTCACTGAATTCTCGGTAACAACGAATGAGTTGTAACTGGTGGAGACAGCAACAATGTCAACGGGACGATCACTTGTTCCAAGACTAACTGTAGTGGGTACTGAAGTATCGCTCGTGTTTCCTAAGCCAAGCTGACCGGTTGAATTTCGTCCCCATGACATAACAGTTACGGAATCAAACTCGCTTTCAGGAAGTGAGTCAAGTTCACTTGCGTCTGTAGTTGTGTCTGTTGTTCTTCGTGCTAAAACATAGTGATATGCACTGCCTTCTCCTCCAGCTGAAATATCGAATATGCCTTTTACCTTTTTATAGTGAAGAATGGAACCACCGATGTTTGAGTTAGCATATGCGCCGGTTGTCCCTCCTCCGTTGATTCTCGCGAGCGCCTGATTTTCAGAGCTGTCCGACGAGACTTGAAAAAGCCTAAAGTCAGTATTAAGGTTTGCGTTGGAAGCGTCACCGCGAATAATAAAATATCTACGATTGCTAATTAGGAGTTGTTCAAAGTCTTCGAATCCGTGGTCAGTAGTAGAGCGAAAAACCCTGTTACTGGTTCCACCGACTGTAGAAAGACTCAGAGAAAGAGTTGTTCCCGTCCGTTCTATAGCTGGGATGTGCCGAATTACGCGGGTCTTTTTCGTTCCAGCTCCGCTTTGACCAACTCCATTATATCCCGCGAACCAAAGTTCGTTGTCGCTTTCATTACCGGGTTTACCAACTAGGAGCCAGCTTGAGTAACTACTAATAACGTGCTTTTTAATGTAGTAGGAAAAGTCATCAAATGTTTCTGACCCGCTTAAACCGAGATCAGTTTTCCAAGCCGCGAGAGCTGCAGCATCATCAACTCCAAGACCGCCAGCAAGGGTGGCGTTACGCTTGTAATAGTGAAACCGTTTGTCACTAAATGTAGGATCGGCTGCATACAGTGTGCTGATGCCGGTTGTGCGTTCTGCATCAGTTACGCCAAATACCGACCAAAGGGAAGATCCTGCACCGCCAAGTCCAAAAACAATTGGGCCCGTGGTTAGATAGGATGTTTCGCCAGCGACTCCGTTTCCAAGCGCAGCATAGTGGTTATCACTTGATCCAATAAGCCAACCTCGTGTATAAGGAACTCCAGACGTTGTTTCATATTTGGTAAAACCCTGAAGTCTGTCGCCGCTAACGTATGTGTTACCAACTCCATCTTTTGTCTTGATAATAAGACCTGGTTCTTGTTCTTTGTTATCGTGTGTATAAGAAACTGTGTCCAGCGTTACTGCGTTTGCGGGCCATTCACTTTTTTGGGGAAGCATTGCAGGAATAGGTTCTTCAACGCTGTTGTCGTTGTAGATTGAGGTCGCACCATCGCCTGTTTGTGTGTAGTAATCTGCAAAGTCCGTTCCGGTTCCTCGATCTCGGTGGCCGATTTGACCCTCGTAGTTGCTTCCGCTTCCATAAAGAATTCCATCTTCTTCATCAACGAAAAAGTACTGGAATGGGGTTGCAAACGTACGTGCAAAGGTAGCTTCGCGATCTGTGATCGGTGAAAAGGCGTATGCCCAACCAATCGGAAAGTTACCCGAAATACCGCCTCGTTCAAAAACATTTTTACCCGAGAAAACACCTCTTCCGTATCGATCCACAAATGTCATTGACAGGTTAGTAAACCCAGCATGGCTTTGGTGTCCATCCATAAGCTCTGGAAAAGCGCGAACACTTCCTCTTTCACCAACTGAGCGCTCAACGAATCCCTTTGTAGCTGCGTGGCTATCGTCTGTGGGATCAGCAACTGTGAGTGCTCCGTCTGAATCTCTTTTAGCAATGGTGTCTGCTGTTGCAGCCGTGTCAACGTCCGCTGTAAGAGCTCCGGTTCCATCAAATGAGAAAACGGATGTGTCGATGTTTAGGCCGACCTTACCACCGGTAATATCAAAGGAACCTACGCTGGTTCCGGACGTGTTAAAAAGGTTAATTCCAGAAGCTCCAACGGATCCAGTTGTTGTGGTAACTGCGAAGGCCGTTGAATCGTCGCTCTTGTATTTAATAAGATAAACGATTGCATTACCACCGATAGGATCTTCTGCAGGAGAACCGATTGTGTCTGGAAGAGTTGTGCTGTCGCTAGTAGAAACGGTGTCACCTTCAAGAAGTTGAACAAGTTCTTTGTAAACAATATCCTCTGGACTTGCGGTTTCGTCGTAAGAAAGAGATTGACCGTCACACGGAATCCAGCCTGGAGCTCCACTCCATACAGTGTATTCAGCGGGACTTCCGGTGGTATCCCAAGAATCAAGGATCCTTGCGTCCACCGCGATCATTGTTCCGACGGGAATAAGATTAACTGGCAAAGTGAAGTTACTGTTTTGAAGAATGTCACGAACATCAGTAACAATGTCAGCGGCCAAAGTGCTTTCAGCAAGCCAATCGAGGTTGTTACCGCTTCCTGTCCATTTCAAAAGAGAAGGAGTAGCACCCGGGGAAGTGCCGGGGAGAATCCAGTCGTAGTTGTTGACCGTTATGGTTGGGGTAGAACCAGCAAGAGCCAATTTGTTCCCATCAGCAATTTCGAATACACCGCCTGTAGAAGCGTAGTCAAACTGAAGTTTTTCTGGTGTTCCCGCGTTTTCGAATGCGAGCGAAACGGCATTTGAAGTGGAGGAAGACTTAAGAGAAATACCCCTTGCTCCAACAACTTCAAATCCGTCACCAATTGTGGAATCACCCGAATTGATTGTCAGCGTAGAAGTGTTAATTACACCCACCGAACCACCAAGTGTGTAATTGGCTGTGGTGGTTAATCCTCCTGAAAATGCGGTGGACTGAGTAAATGTTTTTACCCCAGTTATTGTTTGGTTGGAGGACAGAGTCACAATACCCTCTGTGTTTGTAACAAAGTCGGTGGCGTTTAGGCCGTCGATTATTTCATTACATTTATCCGCCCACTCCTTAAACGTGTCGGTGTTATCAATTCGTGTTAAAGTAAAGTCAAAGGCCATATATTAATTTCCTGTGTAGTATCTATTTATCACTGTTTACCGCAGCTTCTAGTTTAATAAGTCTTTCTTTTAAATCCTCAACCTCTCGTTTGAGAAATTTAATTTCTTTGTTTCGCTTTTTGCGAGCAACAGCAGCTTTGTAGCCGTCCCGATCCGTGTTTGATATAATGCCTGTGTTTAAGTTTTTAACTAAATGCGGATTATCAACCACGTGTCTTTTGGATTCTTCCATATTAAACTGTTGCAATTATTCTAAGATCCTTTGCGAATGGAGCATCACCGTAGTATTCTCCCCGAAGAACAATCTTAATTATAAACGAACTAAACTCAGTTGTGTCAGTATTAAGATTAAATCGAACTTCGCTAAATTCGCTACGGTTGGTATTGATCGGGATTAGAGTGGGACTAATCGCGCTAAGCTCGTGCCAATCAGTATCATCTTCAGTGCTATTAATAATCAGGTTATTGGTATCTTTAAGTTGAGCATACACTTCAATGTTTGAAGTAGCACTTGGTCGATTAACGTCAAGATACAAATCAATCTGGTCACTTAGGTTATCAAGAGGAATTTCTATACTAACGTATTGGGATGTATCTCCTGTTTCGGTAATAAAATAGTCCCTTGTCTCTAGTGAAAGATCCCGATTAATAACGGGTGTTAGTCTTTCATCTTCTGAGCTAAAGAATGTTTGAAGTCGTGTGTCGTTGATATTAGAAGATTTAATGCAGTGGTCCTGATTGGTAATATATTCAACAGGAATGCCCGATTGAACCTCGTACTTGGTTTCTTCAAGATAAACCTCGTTTCGAATAGATGTTTTACCACCAAGGTTAGTTGCATTTTGGCTTAAAGCAAATGCTCCAACGTTATACCTGCTAAGTGTTCCTGTTATGGTTTCAGTTTTTGTACCATCAGCAATAGTTACGGTTGGAGCTTCAAGATAACCAAATCCATTTTTTGTGAGATCAATAAAGTCAATCGAATCATCTGCAGGATTAAATACCGGAGTTGCGGTAGCAGTAACACCTCCTGGGAATTCAACTTTAGTTGAGTTACCTTCATCATCAATCACTGTGGTGAATGGAGCCTCAACGGTTACGGTCGTTGTAAGAGAATTCCAACCAGAGTTATTTTGAATTAAATCGGCGTCAATCTCGCCAAGGTGTGTTCCAACCTGAGGCTTTGCAACAAGTTGTGCAGTTTCATTGGTGGGGAATGATCCTCGACGAAGATTAAATTTGAGGTCTCTGTTTTGCATTGCTGTCCAAGTGGACTTATTAGCACTTGCAAAAAGTGTACCAACCGCTGGCTGAGAACTAATAATCTGACCTGTGATAAGATCTGTTTTGTCTCCTCCAACCTCTGAAATAAATGCTTTGTAATCGGGGCATGTCGCAAAAGCGATAATTGCGTATTGCGTATCTGGCGACAAGTAAACCGGAAAGGGAAACTTGAATGTAGTTGGGAGAGATCCATCTGCGCTTGTTCTAACATCTTCCCAGTTAACCATCACCTCACTGCCAGGAACAACTTCACCGCTTGGGTAACCGTTCACTGTTTTTACAAGGTATGCGCGGACGGGAACATTAGCGTTACCTCCGGTGTCTGTAGGTTTACCCCCAAAGAATAAGTCAATCGATGTAGCAAAAATACCAGTTTCATCTGTAACTGTAAATGTCTGGGCAAGAGGATCGCTGTGAACGTATTGCTCTCTTGTCTGAATTGAGGTTTTCCTCTTAATGCGAGGAAGTATAGTGCTAATATTTATACCCGACTGGTTGGATTTAAGACCATTGGAAATAAATTTTGCAGACGCACTACTTGTAGACTCGTCTTCCAAATTGCGTGAGGAGTTTGTAATAGTAACAGTCTTTTCGCCGGAAGAGAATCGAAGGGAATCATTATTAGGAATAACAAGAACGCCTTCAACTGTGCCGTTTAAATCGGTGGTAATGGTTGAAGGAGGAAACGCTTCAAGAAGTGTGGCCTCGTCGTCACCGTCATACTGTGTTAAGCTGGACTGATCAAATCCCGGAATCAACTCATTAATTTGTCTTTCTTTTTCATCGTCAGTACCGCTTCCTGCCTCAACAGTTTCAATGATTGTTTTAACATATCTCCAAAATTGTTTGTCAGATCCAGCAATGCGATTTGCAGGATCGATTACAAAGGCACGATCAGAAGCCTTTAAGCTATACCAGCGAGTCGCGAACCATGTTGGAAGCTCAATATCGCCACTAATAAACTTATTAACCTCTGTACCAACGTCATTTGTAAGAATCGCTGTTTCGGTGTGATCGTGACTGTTTACAATGTCGTCCGTCGTTATTTGGTGAGCGTAATCAGTAACATCAATGCCGTCAATAAACAAGTAAAACTTAGCATTTGATTTAAGACCCTCAACTCTAAAGTATACCGCCCTCGATCTTGCGTATGGCTGAACTTCAACGGCTGTTACAACATTGCCAAAAGATTGGTTGATTTTATCCTTTACAACATTAAACTCTTCTGTAACTTTTTCAAAGTAATAATACTTTCCATTGCGTCTATTTGGCACTCGTCTACCGGTATTTTTCCACTTCGCTTTTTTGTTTTTGCGTTTAGCAACCTTATTGCCCAGTTTCTGCAACTGGTTGCCAATTACATTTCCGAGTCTTGAGAGATTAATATCAATCGAAGGCCCGGTTATTGTATCATTCCATGTATCAACCTCTGGAGCAAGTATCATCTGCCCAAGAACATCGGCATATTCGTAAGGCACAAGGCTCATGAATTGCGACGCATAGGGTTGACTGATATATTCAACTTCGTTGTATGGAAGTGTCACGGCTTCGTTATGCAAGCCGCTTTTTGTAAATTGAGAATTGGCATCGGCAATAACACCGTTTGACGATGTTAGTTCAAGCGGAACGCTGTAAGCGTCAAATGTAGGATAAAGATGTCCTCGATCTCGTTCGTAGTGACAAACAAAGTCGTCACTTAAATCGTCCCCGATCGCAAAGTTTCTAAATCCGTCTGTCACAAGGCCGTTCTTAAATCGTGCAGTACCATCGTCATCAAAAATGCTTTTATCATTTGCACTCTTTTCCAAAAGGGAAAGAGTCGCGTAATATTCAAGATTTGAGACCCTTGTATCAATCTTACCAATATCACGCATTGTATAGCGACGATGGTTGTATTTGTTAACCGAAATATTGGTTGCTTGAAATGTATAAGCTGGAACTGATAAGTCAAAGAGAACCAAGGCATTTGCAGAATTATCTGGTCCTTCAGGAGCAAGACTGGGTGTTCCCTTTTCAATCGAGAAATCGCCATTGGGCATGATTATTATCGAGTCAATTCTCGGAAGATAATAATCAATCTTACCACTAATTACACTGTAAGGATCTAGCGTAAGAATATCCGTTGTGTCAGGGTAAAGACGAACGTCAAAGAAGTCGCCCAAACGATTTCCGTTATAAAAAGGAATATCATCAAGATCGGCTTGACCGCCGGCGGAATTTCTGTAGCTGTTCACGGTGTAGTAATTACCTCCACTGAATTTCCAGTGAATAACATCAACGGTTGTTTCTCCAGCCTTAAGGCAACGAACCTTAGCAGATGTATATTGAGTTGCCGTTTGACCGTCCGTTACAAGTTCAAAGTTATCGTCTTCAACACTAATAAGATGGTAAACGTCGGGTAGTTCAACGATATCACCAACAGCTGGTGCTGGGCTGACGTCTAAGGTTATTGTTTCGGTCGTCTTTGTTTTAATACCAAGGTCAACAAGATCTTTAACCACCGTGCCGATAATACTAATGGTATCGCTTTCATCAGCAGATGCAATTTCAATAGTAAGGGAATCCACATCGGAATCAGAGACAACGGTAAAGTCAGTTGCCTCTAGTACTTCATCTTTAGTTTCGTTAAAAACCACAATCGAAGAAGCACTCTTATCAAATGTTGCTCCTGTAACATCAAAGGTTACACGGGAATCAGCTCCCGCAGCTGAACTAAAGTTAACCTTCTCCGATACCTGAATTGAATTAAACTTTTTAACCGCTGTATAAGGCAGTTCAAAGAGACCCGAAGGAATATTGGTGTCGTGTAACTTAATTCCGTTGCGTGCTTGAACTTCAAAATCAACGTCGCCATAATTGGCAACCACCGAGCCTGTAATGGTTTCAACATTATCAAAAATTTCGTCGGTATCGAGAGAAATAGCATGCAGAAACACGCGGAATTTAGTGCCACTTACAAGTTCAATCGAGAGAATTTTACAAGTACCAATTGTAGCGTCACCGGAATCAAGGAGGTTGTATGTTTTGGTGTAATCGTCAAGAAATGGAATACCTCCGCCTGTATGTGGCGAAGAGAGGTTTCTAAAATTACCTTCAACGTAATTACCCATGCTGGCAACAGCTGAACCATTTTCCAAAACACCGTTGTTTAGATCGGCGGAGGATACTCTTGCTTTATCTCCTAGAAGAGTAAGAGGTCCAGCGAGCTCAACTCTTTTGCCACGAACATAAGCCGTGCTTGGAGAAACAGTTGCCGCATATTTTCCATCGGCTTCGTTCTGGGAAAGACCATTGGCTGCGGTGCTGTTTTTGTAACGCCCCGTGTAGGAATCAGAGCTTAAAACCTCTTGAAGTTCAACATCAAAATTGTCTACTGTGTAACTTCCGCTTTCTTCGAATGTACGTTCGGCAAGAAGTTTTTCAAGTGTGCTCGCGGAGTTGTCAATTGGGTTTTCAACAACAATAACCTCGTTGTCCCGGATCTCAAGAAGAACCACGTAGTTGTCGTCCTCAGTAAAATCCTCAACAAGATCAAGCGTTAAATTAATCTGATAGCGATCAGCACCTGGAGCAGAAAAGTTAGCGGATCCGTTTGCATTGTCAAAAAGAGTTTGATCACTTTCTGCAGCGACCTGGGTTTCTTCAATCTTTAATACTGCATATCCGTCAAAAAGCTCGTCCGGTGCTAGCGCCCGTGTCGCTGATTGTTCTGTTCCGCTGGCCATGCATCCTTTTACAAAGAAAATGCCGCTGGAAAGAGTTGCGCTAAGAGCTCTTCCAGTATTAAAAACGCTAATCGTTTCTGAGTATGAGTTTATCCCCTCAACAATAGCACTGCCTGATGTAAACTCGGCAGCTTCGTTTTGCGAGTCTGAATTCCTATACTGAATAAAAAGACGGTATGATGATCCGCTAATAAGTTCAGCGTTAACTAGGGTAGCCGAAGTACTAAGATTTGTACTCTTAAGGCCAAACTCCTCTTCGTTATTAAATCTATCTAAGAAATCGGTTCCAATACTTTCAGATGGAAACTCGACATCAATAAAATTTAGTGTGCTGTCAACGTTACATGATCCTCCAACAATAGCACTGTTTGGTTTAAATAAACTTTGACCTAAACGATCAAGTTGAGCTTGAAGAAGCGACTGAGCCTGGTTAAGCTCTCTTGCCTGAACCGTTCGACCTGGCTGGAATAAAACCCTTAGATAGTTTTTATCAAGAGGGGTTAAACCAGCAGTGTCCGGTGCATTAATGTCGTCGTAATACTTTGATGTGTAAGCCGTGATTGCCATTATAGTTGGATAATAAGTTTAAGCTCTTCGTTTTGACCCTCTTCTCGGGTAATTGTGGATCGGTTGTCAATGAAGACAACGTCGCCTGTACCTTGTGAGTAAGAACTCTCGTAATTTTCATCGGGAATAAGAGAAAGACCCGAGGTAGATTCGTTAACGGTGCTTGCTCCAAGCGTATCATCTTTAGGCGGTTCGAATGAAATCGCTGTTGCCTCGTCTGTTTCAGAGGATACAAGGATTGATTCGTAGCCATAGTAGTGATCGTTGTAATAGTAGTATCTATATGGGTCAAGTGCAAGACCGCTTTCAACTGTTTGAACGTGAGATACAACGCCAACCTTTTTACCATCCTGAACGATTTGCCATCCAGCACCAATATCGCCGGTACCGCCTGTGATATCTTCAGGAATTACCTGGGTGCCAGGAAATGTGAAATATTGAAGCGGCTGAAAGTAAGGACCGGAAAGATTCCCGCCACTTGTACTTTGTGGGTTCTTAATAACGGAAACCTGGTGGTAATCAGTATCACTTGGAATGTATGTAGCATCACCAGTGTCAACGAATAAGCCGAGATACCAAGCTGGAAGTGTTTCGTACTTGTTTGCTCCGAATCCTGCTTGTGGAGCAATTTTTGGCATAACAACCGCATCATGTCTGAGTGCTTCAGCAGCGTAGGTTGCATCACCATCAGCAAAAGCAAGAATGGTTGTTCCCCGAAGAGCTTCAAAGTCAGAGATATCCACTCTGCAGTTTTTCCAGCTAAGAAGTCCAACACCTTGGTTGTTAACAAGTGTGGAATCGTCAAGGTGTGTGGAGGTTAAACGTATTTCATCGATTCTTTTGGCAGCGATGTTTACGACGTAGTCTGCATCTGTAAGAGTCAGGCTTCGTGAAAAGCCGTCTTCATCTGTACCGTGAAGGGTTACGTCAGCAGCAATGGTTGTTGTGTCCTCTGTGAAAGTTCCGGCCGGTTCGTAAACGTTACCTCCGTTAATAAGATTAAATCCATAAAGAAGACCTCCTGTTTTCTCCTTGATGTAGGTATCAAGGTTGTTACTTCCACCGAGTGTGAAGGTGGCTGGAGAATTAACAAGGCTTTCAATATCAGCCGTTTCGCTTCCTCCTGAAACTGTGTAAGCAGTGATCAGCGTGTTAACAAGCGGAGAAGCATCTGCGCTGTCTCGAATAGCTTGAGCAAGTTGATCAATGGTAAGATCAACCGTGCCTGCGGGGCTATCGGAGTTTGTTGGAACGGTGATTGTAACATCTGTTCCAACAACAGCAACGCCAATGCCGCTGATGAAAGGACTTGTTTCATCAAGTTCAAAGGTAACTGTTACGCCATTGCCAACAATACCAGTTGTTTGAGATTCGAGTCTCAGTGTTCCATTTGTAAACTGGACAAAAGCAAAAGCTGCTGTGGTCGCGTCTCGAGCAGAAGTAGTAGCGGCTCCGTCACCGATGTCAACAAAGCTTGAGCTGTTGATGTCGCTGTATTGCTCGTATCGTCCGAGGTATGTGAACGTGTAATCTGACACCGTAACAATACCATAGTCAACAAAGGTATTTCCAAGGGCTGTTACTACCGCGGAGTCGGTTGCTGAACCGTCTGCGGGTGTTTGTAAACATAGGAAAATCTGATCCCCAGCCATGACATAGCAAGGCTTGATGTCGTTGGTTGTGTCGGTGTAAAAGCATGTTGGATCGAGAGGATCAAATGCCTTGTACTTGGTTGATACCGCAATGTCGTTGCGTGGAATAACACGGGAAAGGTTATCGGAATTAATTTTGAATAAACCAGTGATGTGATCAAGCACACGTTGTTGGTCTTTGAATGTTCCAACAGGGTAAGGTGCTGAAGCAGAAGTGCCGGAGACGTCGTCCCATGCGTCCTGCTGACCAATGCCTATGTAATAGGAATTACTGGTGATATCCGATTCCAAGTTCTCCGCGGAATTTCTTCGGAATTGTTCTGTAATAATGGCTGCCATAATGTTATTTATATGTTTATTAAGGGATTAGTCTTGGGTAAATGTAAAAGAATTTAAGAAAGGTTCTTGAGTGTCGTATTCGTATCCGGGAGAGTCGTCATCGAAACCGCCTAAAAAGCTTCGTGAATTTAGGGGTGAGTCATAAGGTGAGCTTTCATCTGTCCATCCAAGATCATATACAATATTTATAAAGCGTTCAGCGGAGTCGATTGCTGCCACCGATGATGCCGAAACCACCTCCCATGTAAAGGAAGAGGTGTCGATTCCCGGAACGATGTTTTGACGCGCATCAATGGTTTTTTGTAGAGGTTCGTCGGGTGAAGAGGCACCGTCATAAAGTTCCCAATAACCTTCTGAAACGGAAAACAAAAAGTAAAGATCCGAAGAGCCTGAATCATATCGATGTTGGATGTCTGTAACGTTTGGTGGACTGCTTGAATCGGTTACCTCCGTAATGCCCGTGAATGTAAATGTTTCTGTTTGGGTTGGCGAAGCGTCCGGATCAAAGATCAAATCGAATCCAGATATATCCGGTGAGGTGGTCTCAGAACGAGTGTAAAAGTCAATTAAAGCTCCCGCAGAAAAGTTGTTAAAGTGTGTGTTGTAACTAACTTCAAATTCGGATGGGGTGTCGCTAAAGCGAACTGTGCCTTGAATTCTATCAAGAAGGTCTTGCAGGTTCGAACGAAACTTTGGTATGTTTAAATCCCCGGGCGAAACGAATGCTGCGGGGTTGTAAAAGGCTCGGAATTCCGGATCCACACCGCTCTCGGAGGTAATCGCACCCGCGGGAAGTTTCCAATTAACACGGCAAAGAACAATTTTCCAACCACCTTCAAGAAGTGGTAGGTTAAAGTCCCAGGTTTTCGTGGAGTTCGCAGCCAGGTAATCCGTTTCGCTTTGATCAAGAACAAGATCACCATTGATGTAAACATCACCAACTTGGATAATATCATCACCAACCTCAATGTGGTCATCGTAAATGTGGATAAAGCCGTCTGTGCTTGCATCCGCGTATTGGATAAGGTTTTGATCAATTTGCCAGGGTGAAACGTCTGCGTCGTCTCCCGAATAAAAAACGAATCCCAGCCAGCCCTCTGTGTAAGAACCTGAAGTTAGATACGTGGGAACGTATTCGATCGGTGAGTTGATCGGTTCGTTCCAATCCTCAACAATGTTTTCATCGTCGATAAAGTCAAGATAAGGATCACCCGATTGGTCAATTGGTACAAATGCGGTGGGATATCTAAATCCCCCGTCGGAGTACTTGTTGTAAGCGGTGTCGCCCTCAGCGATTGTAGCCTCGCCGTATTCACCCCACCCCGCGTTGTCAACAAATTTAATGTCCTTGTTCCATCCATCACGATAAGCAGTTTGAATGGTGTTGTCATTCAACATCCGATACGAGATAATGAGGTTGTTGAAAAATGCCTTTAGAAGATCTCTGTCAACCGCTGCGTCACCACGTTTGTTATAAACTGTTCGAACGTGGGTCAAGTAATGATAACCACCGTCACCCATTAAAACTCGAAGCATAAAGGTAAATGCAACGTTTAGGTACTGATCCTGCGGACTGTGACGCCCAAAGAATGTCGCCCAATCAATCCAATCAGCAAAGGACTGTACTGACTGCGTTTGCACCCAACCTTCTGGCGAGATCTCCGTGTCGTATTCAAAAACGCGTGGAATATTGTTAAACTTTTCCGTAACTGAACCGCTGTCATCAGCATCTGTTACGATATAAAGTGTGCCATTAGCCGGAGCATTTTCACCGGTTGGTAACTCAGATGTGAGCTTAACAACCTTTGTGATGTTTAAGTAATACTCAAGTGATTCTTTAACCCAGTCGTTGTCAGCAAAAATCTCAAGGGTTAGTGCAACAAAGAATTGAAGACCAGCAGGGTGAACGAATTTAAGGTATTCGTTTTTCCAATTGGCTTGGTCTGATTCCGAGTGAACCACGTATGAGAATTCCTGCCATCTGTAACTGTCGCGAATTCTGTTGTTGCTAGAAACCGTTCCTTTGTTAGGATCACTAACAGTAAATAAAAGTTCTTTTGGATAAATTAGGGTAACAAATTCGTTGTAGAAAATGCGGAAAAAGGCGTAAACACTTTGCTCAGATCCTCGGCTGTTGTAGTAGTCAGCAATGACCTTGTAAAGTCTTCGACGATCAAGTGAACGACTTTGTGGGATGGCAGAACCAACCATGCGTTCAATCGCATCAAGATACGTCTCACTCGCGTGATCAACATCGTGTTGGCGAATAAGGTTGTTGAGTTCGTATGAAGCGGAAAGTTCTTTGTTAAGATGCCTGTAGTAGGCCTTTAAAAGTTTAACCAATTCCGGAGCTGATGCCTCAAAGTGTTCGGGCAAAACTGATTCGACCATTTGAGGCTCAACAGCCCGAGCCGTACTACTTGCTATTCCTAACTCCATTTTTTTATTTACTAATAAGTTGTTCCGCCACTAGAGCTTGAGCTTGAGTCTGTGTCTATAAATGTGCTTCCACGATCTCTATTAAATGTTTGATAGTCAACCGAACGAGAACCGCCGCCTCGAGCAATCTCGTCTGGGAATGCACTGAATGTGGATTTATCAAAGTCGATATCTAATAGAAGATTTCTTTTGCCAACAATGTCGTTGCTTTGGGTGTTCGCGATAAAGCAGAGCTCGGTGGTGGTGTCTGCAAACAAATTAGAAAGTTGCATAACACCAGTGGCAAGATTAATTTGTCCTATTTGTGCCACCCTTTGTTCTGCTCCATCACTGGTTTTTCTGCAAGTGTAAACGTTTCGTGTGACTTGATCAATACCTGGCTCGTCTTTAACTAAAAGAGTTTCTCCGCCAAGAGTAAAGGCCGGCGTGGATGTAACAGATACCAACGTCTTGCCGTCGTCAGGACGAAGCGGAGCGCCGAATTTAACTGTAAAGCCAGAGATTGATCCATCCCCTGGAACGGTAATCTTTTGACTTACAAAAACACGAACAAGTGAGTTCATCACTGACCTGTTAAAATTGTCCACTTGACGCTGAAACTGGGAATGCCGGAAAATAGTATCAAACCCGTTGATGTCCGTTTCCGCAAATGGCACAGCCACACTGTTTTTAATAGCAAGCTGAAGCTCTGAAGCACTCAGTAAGGAAATACTAGGATCATACTTAACAAGCACGTCGACCACGATGTTAACAAATTCGGGATCAACGATTTGAGGAGTGATAGCAAGAACCTTTTTCGATTCAAGAAAGTCAAGAATTGAAACCTTATCTGCTTCAGAGATAACGTCTTCTGTGTAGGAAGAATTTGGCTTTACGGAAACAAAGGTAGATCCATACGTGGGAGGATCATTGTCTTCTCCACCCCAAGCACTAACACTTTGAGCAAATGAAAATTTACTTGTTATAAGGTTTTTGTAATCGTCGGATGTAACAGCTCGGTTTTGTGTAGCAAAGGAATTAATTGCGTTGTTCTTTAGTCGCTTAACTGTTTCTTTATTGCTTCCACCGCTGGATCGTTCGTTGTTAAGAATAGCGAGTGAGGTTCCTGCGGGAGTGAAGTTACCAGAGGCGTCTCCGCCGATTGTAAAAGCGGTGTTGACCCCATTCCCAGATTGACCGCTTGTTACAAGGTATTCAACCTCAACAACGTTTCCTGCATCGAGTTTTGCTCCGTAAATGCCGTTGCCAAATGTTAGTTCGTAACGGCCAGAACTGTTTTCGTTTATAAAGTAAATCTTTGAATCAGCGTCAATGTCAATGTCACTGAATTGGTTGTAACGTGTTCCTGTTCCTTCGCTTTTAGCTCCTGTGGGATAAACAATAACACGCAGTGTGCTGATGTCAACGTCTTCGTCAAAGAGTTCGTAACGCTGTCCAGTTTCAATTGCGTTTGCAACAAAGGTGGTTGTAACAAGTCGTCCTTCGTAACCAATAAGTGGTTGGTCTGCTCCAACGGTGTAGTAGTGAGCCTCGCCTTCGGTGATTTTCTGAAGTGTGGTAACATCATCAAGAACAACAAAGGAATAGTTGGTATCGTCGTAACTGGCTGTTAGTCGAGTGCCCCGCGGAACCACGTAGGTTGCGTCAGAGTCGGCCGTGGCTCCGATTGTTCCAACCACGTTTACAGTCGAAGCAGCAAAGCTTCGTGGAATGTATCCAAGAAGTTTGGCTGATGAAACCACACTGCTTCGAAGTTGAGCGGAGTCGATGAAACTTTCGTTTACAGCAACGTGAGCAAGCATCGCATTGTAATGCGTGTTGTATGCCAGCAGGTCAATAATATTATTAAGGTTGGAACCTTCAAAATCCCAATCTGTGAACTCTGTTTCGGTGTTCTTAAAGTAATCAATTAAATTCGCTTTGATTTGCGCGAAGTCTAATTCAGAAACGTTTAGTTGTTCTCCGTTGGTTGCCATAAGTTTATCTGTTTCTAGTTAAAAGAAAAATGAATTCTACGTCGGTTCCGTAGGCCATTTGAAATGTAGTTGTAATACGATAAGCATTTTTTTCGTGATCATCGTCAACTCTAACCTGAAATTTTGAAATTCTTTTTTCAAATTTTTCAACGGAGGTTATGATTTCGTTTTTTATTTGGGATGCCGTAATGGGACTTGCAAGTTCAAAAAGTAACCTGCTAACGCGAGTACCAAATTCGGGAAAGAATGGTCGAGTGCCTCGTGGTGTTAAAACAATATTCCTAATGCTATTTTTGACCGCTTCGATGTCTGTTGCAAGAAGAAGGTCTCCAGACGCAGGATGAATAAAGCTAAGACTCACATCTTTATAAATCTCTCCCGCGACCACGGTTGGTCGGTAATTGGGACGATTGAAATCAGAAAGAATGCTGTTCATTGCTGTTTCTATTTATGATCTTTTCCTGCGACTTTTTTGATTTTGAGCAGCCAAATACTGAGCATTTTCTGCTGATCCCTCTGAAACCATTGCAACTTTAACGGAAGAAAGATTGAAATCTTTATAAGAATCATAGGACAATTTGTCAACAAAAACATGCGGGTGATCAAAGGTTTGCTCAGGATCGCCGGTGTCAACTATTGTAATAATACCGCGGGGATTTAAACCAGCGGGATCAAATGGTGAGCCGTCGGGGTTTTGTAAAGCAAGACGTGTTCCTCCTTTGAAACTTGTGCTTGCCGCGGAGAACCCAGGAAAAAGCTTTCGATCATACGTGCCCTCAGTCGTGTACTTAAAGCGAAGAGTTCCGGGCTTCACCCCAGAGGCTTTAAGCTTTCTCTCACTTTCTTCAATGTTATATCCAAGATCGGTCCAATACTTAACGAGAGAAGCCGGCCTTTCTTCTGGTATAACTCGTAGAAAGGTTATCCAATCCCAGTCCGGTGTTCCATAAAGGCCAATGCCAATAGCAACATAACCTTTGCCTACATCCGCTTCGCCGGAATCGAGTTTTTTCAATTTCCTATATATTCTAAGATGCTCTGCATCGGTTTCGATCACGTCAATAACTGACCGCGAACGGATTTTGTATTCGTTAAGGGTTTCGGCAGGCCATTCATCTTGCTTGGTGGCTATTGTCCTTTGAAGCTCCTGTTCCATAACGTCGGCAAAGTCGTTTTCCAAACCGGAGTAAGCCTTGTTCTGACCCAAGTAATAAAAGTCCTGTAAAGCAACCATCATGGATCGTGAACCTGGTGTTTCTGGAAGACCCTCAGATCCGATAATACTTTTAATCCGGAAGGTGTGGTCGTTAAAACGATTCTGTGTTTCAATGGCTTCGTGATCAATGGTTACGAGAGGTTCAAAGACGGGTAAAGGAATTGGTTCCTCGGTGTTGACCTTTGCAGAAGGAGGGAGAGCACTTCCGGATTGATTCAAATTTGTCATATTGCAAATATCAAAACTACCAAGATTGGAAATAACATCATTTAAGTTACCTACAACATCGCCAAACTTATCATTAATATCTTTAATAATTTTAACCTTATCAAGCAACCCCGCGTTCTTTGCATCCACGAGAAGTTCGGCCAAGGATTTTTCCTTTAGGTCCGCTGCCTGGCGTAAAAGATTTCCTCCCTGTTTTGCAATAGTAGAAATATCACCAAGCTTTTCGACAATCTCTTGAGCGGTTTCGGTTTCTAAAATTTTACCCATCACCTCCTGCTTAACCTTTTCAATTAAAAGATCATCAAGATTTTTAACGCAGTCGGCTATGTTTGCGATTCCACCGAGATTTAAGTTCGCGCCTGTTACATTACGAACAACGTTTTGAATATTCGCAATCTTACTAATATCAAGAGAATCTGTTACGCTGCCTCCAACTTGGTCTTCAATCTGGCCTAAACCTATTTTGCCGAGGTTGTTTTCCCCACTTGTGAGGGTATCAATTGCTCTTTGGACTTCTACTAATTTATCAAAACCTCGCATTATTGAAATAAGTTAAAATTAAGCGATAGGCTCGGCCGTATTGCCGTCGCTGCCCGTTCCGTCACCGTGCTTGTGATCGTTAATTGATACTTGCTTTGTACCGCCAACAATATCACCTGCCGCCGTTATAGTTGAGTCGGTAGCAACCGTAGGCCTAATTGTCACCGGACCTGTTTCAATTGTAAAATCTGAAGAATCAAAAACCGTGGAAGCTGTGCTGTTGACAGCAAAGGAATCCTCGGATGTAATGGTTGTAGAACTTTTGCTTTTAACAGCAACAGCACCAGCGCTGTGAACATCAACCCCAGCTCCGGTTCCGCCTCCTGCTGTACCATCCCCACCGCCAAGAATTAATTTGTTGCCTCCCGCCAGCATTGTATTGCTTCCGCTGGTAATATTCGTTCCAGCTTCTGCATGTTGAGTTGAAATACTTCCAACTTGTGTTTCAAAATTTCCGCCAATTGTTAAATCATTATCACCGATTACGTTTGTATCAAGTTTGCCTTTAAATCGCTCATTAGCTTCGCCTTCAACAGTTAAGCGATAACCACCACCGCTATTAACTGCAAAATCCCCCGCAACAGATTCCATGTTAATACTAGTACCTGCTTTAAGGTTAATGCTTTCTTGAGCGCTTAAGTGTATTGATTTGGCATTTGCGGTTAAATCCTGCGTGCAAAGAATACCACAATCGCCATTCACGGTAATGTTGCACTGACCTGTTACAACGATGTTGTTGTTTCCCACAACCGCTTCAAAGTTGTCGCCGCGCACAACCACGGTTCTACCACCGTTAGCATCCCATTCCTCATAAGTTCCCTTTGCGTGTTCCCACCGCATTCTTTCGTTTCCGGCGGTGTCATCAATCTCTTGGAGATGGCCCGAAACGGTTTCTTGAACCTGATTGTAAACGTTTACCCCATCCTGATTATTCAAAGGAAGATTAGCGGAGCTATTAGTAATATCGATCATACAAATATATATCTATGTGTTTTATCAAAGAAAAGCTTTATTTCGGCCGATCATATTCGTGGGGGTCGTTATTGAACAGGCGGGATGGCCCGGTAATACCACCACCTTCTGGAAGAATAGGCCTTCCATCATCTTCAATCTGGGTCCCGCTTCGCGGTTGACCACCTGCCATCATGGCGCTGAGTTCCGCATCAGTATTTGGGCCCACATATTCAATCTGGGTCCCGCTTCGCGGTTGACCACCTGCCATCATGGCGCTGAGTTCCGCATCAGTATTTGGCCGGCCACCCGCAATAAAGTCATTAATGCTTTCTTCACTTGCGTATTGTGCGGCTGGGTCGCGATTATCAGGTCCTCCAACTCCAGGCGAAAGTCCTGTTGCTTCAATAGCAACCACGTGGCGAACACTAGACAGCGAACGCCTTCTTCTATGAACTCCAAAAACCCCTCCTGAAGACGTGTTACCCTCAATGGTTTGAACGTATCCGCCGCTTGCGTCTTTTTCGGCAATACCGATGTGGCTCCATGAAAATGTAACAAAGTCTCCCGCTTTTATCTGAGAGGGTGAACTCCTTAACCGTGCGACATCGGGATTGCGCTTGGCCCACAGAGTCGCAAACTTAAAGGCTCCGGCGGTGTTTGGCAATTTATTATCAGGTAAAATGCCTGCTGTTTTGGTTACCCATGAACAAAATGCCGCGCAGTAAGGTTCTCTATTAGAATATCCGCTTGGGCCATAAGATGTGGCAGACCAATACTTTGCAATTCCTGGGCCTTGGTGGTAACTCGTTGCTCTCACACCGAGCTGACTTTGTGCGACAGTAAGAAGCCTTCCAACAGCACCTGCAGGAAGAGCAGTTGGTGGACCGTAGTCGTAAAAACCCTGCTCGCCATAATAGTTTCCTCCCGCGGATTGAACAACATTGCCGGATCTTCGATTTCTGCCATAAATATCCGCGTAAGATGGAAGCCCACGTCCAACTCCTCCAATAGGGCCGAATCCCACGTTTTTAACGGGATCATAATTTATCTCGGTCATTGTACCGCCAGGGAAAACCCCAAGAATCACGGCATCCTGTAATTCATTTCCATCATAAAAAGCTCCAAAGACCATTGATCCACCTATGATGCCGCTGCTTTGTCCAGAACCACCAACGCTTGGACCGGTAGGAGGTAGAATCGGCGATGCCCAAGGCAAGTCTTTTGTGGGTAAAAGATTTCGATCAGGAGTGTGATAACCAAAACAACGAACCTTTACACGACCCATACCTTTTGGATCGGAAACATCCTCTACAACTCCCATAAACCAGTTTTGTAAATTCATAATTTGCTTTAAGTGTAGAGTCGGTCGAAATTAATGTCTCGAGTATTCATGGTAATAATTTCACCACCCGGCAAATTTCTGTCTTTAATAATTCTAAGCCTGTTTGTGTAAACCCCGTTTTCAAATTGGTGAATACTAACACTAATTACATAAACACCCGATAGGCTGTCATCAATTCCCGGATCATCTTGTGTGGTATCCACCGCTTTAGGAATTTTAATTTTTATTTTTGTAGCCGACTTGAGATTTGGATCACCGTATACGCCGATTTCGTGAACGGCGGATTCCATATTTGCTTTATATTTTTTTACATAAGGAAGAACACCGTACTTTATTTCAGCAGGAGAAACAAACCCACCGGGATATGGACTAATCGGAAGATAGTAAATGCTTTGACTTGTTCTCGGATCTTTAAGAATGTTATCGAGAATCCGTGGTCGTTGGCCGTCGTCAAAATCAAGGTTTTCTAAATAAGTAAAATCAAAATCACCGGCATCCACTTCTAAAGATGTACCACGACCTCTAAGAATCCAATTTTCATCAAAATTCGGAAGATCGCTTTCAGCCGTTATTTCATTTGTTCCTGTTTTTTGTTGGATGTTTTCAGTTTTGGGAATCACCCTTTCCTCGTTATAAGATCTGGCCTCAAAATCGATTACCTCCGTGACACTTCCGATTCCGCCAGCCACAGCTTGGTTTAACTTATCTAATTTTATATTAGAGTTCAAAGAAATAATTCTGGAGCGAAGGTATTTTAGATTTTCAACGCGTTCACCAGCTGTCGCGAGGGAGGTGTTGTCAGGAATAGAGCCTGTTAGTAGTTGATAAGAGTCGTGATTAGCTGTTGGTTGGTACGTTGGATTGCTGCTATCATCAATTATATCAGCCCAACTTCTTGCAACAATCGAATTGTCCTGGAGGGTAGTGTAAACAAAAAACGGAGACGAAGCTTCGTCGTAGCAAAGGGTTTTAAGATACTCAACCGCCTGCAGGGGTGTTCTTTGTGTGATAACAGCTTTAAGATTATCAGTTAAACACGGATAGCGTTCTTCGCTTTTATAATCAAATTTGGAATAAGCAAGATAGGTTTTAAAAATATCTTCTATAGCATGAACGGGGTTTCCCTCTACGGAGCGAGAAATTTGTTGTAACCTCGAAAGATAAGAAAATGCGCTTATTAAATTTATCTCGTATTCCTGAACGTTGATGCTTTCTTTTGTTTTTTCAAACAGTGGATAATCGTTTACAACGAATTGATACGTCAAGGTCTTAAAGGAGTTTTCTTCAATCGAATCAAGATATTTGATTTTAACCTTTACAATTTCTCTACCATCCAATTGGAAATCCTCAAAGAAATTTACATTATCACGGATTCGAAGCTTTCCGGTGAGCACCGGCGAGTAAATTTCTTCTGCAATAACAAAGGAAGTCACTAAATGAGTGATATCTTTCTCATCACCATTTCTGTTTATCATTTGAATTTCTTCAAACTCATAAACAGAGGGATAAATCGGGTTTCCGTCCGCATCTAAATTTCTTGATGTGTTGGAATTTGGTATTGACGGATCCATACTTTAGTTCAGAAGAAGAGAGCTATAAGCGCTTTCAAATTGCCCCAATGCCTCAGGCTTTACCACGATAATATCTAGCTTTCTATTATTTATAATCTCTTCATATTCGTACCATGTGATACGCTGAGATGGGGGTTCGTTGTTTTGTTCAATAACTCCGTAATGAGAAAGAGGTTGGTCGGGATCTGTTTCCGAGAAAAACTGATAAGTTGAATTCTTTAGGTTCAAATAAGAATAAGCGGGAAGATAACTAAGTGGAACAACCTTTGTGCTTACACTGTCTATGGTAAATGTTTCGGTGGGATAACCAGAAGCTTCAACACTTGCAAGCCATGCATCGCCAGCGGTTCCGCTTTTGGGCTTTATATAAATCTTTTTTGAAACAGACGGACTACTGGTCTCTCCCAGATCAAGTGTTAGTACATCCGTTCCGGAGGAAGGACTCGTTAGAATCACTCCCATTCGTGTAAAATCCTTTCGAACAAACTTTGAGTCGGTTGTGCTGAAAGTAACTTCATCGTCGGATACAAGAATTTCTACGGAGTCCGTGTCTGTTTCTGAGATGGGAAGAGTCGAATAATTGAAATCCGTGGTGGCATCTTCAACAAGTGTACCACCTAGAAACATATAAGGATCATACTCGGTTTCAATGTATTCTCCAAACTCCGCCATGCTCATTGGCCAACCACTTTTACCTTCCTTTAAGCTGTCGTTTAAAAGAAAAAATGTCCAGTGATATTTCGGATTACCGTAAAGAATGTTGGATACGATTTCAGGTCGATCACCGTCTTGGATTTGATACTTTGTGTATGTAACAACATCATCTGTGTTTATCGCAACAACCTGCTTTAAAAAGTTGGTCATCAGCGCTGTGCTGTTATTTCCAGTAAAATCATAAAATGTTTTACCAAACGTATTAAAAAAATCTATAGCCATGTCCTAATTTTAATTTGATGTTCCAATACTTCCCGCAAGGTTTTCTCCGTTTTCAAGTTTATCGATATCTTCTAGGGTAAGAGCTCGGAATTCCTTAAAGGTCAATGAAATGTCTGTGTCAACCGGAACGCCGTCACTGTGAAAGGAATTACTTCCGTTGTATGTGGTTTGAAAAGATTCCATATAACATTCAGCAATGGGTGGGATGCTTGTTAAAGTTTCGCCGTTTATTTTTGTGAGAAAAGTAATTTTCCATCTTGGTGGATATTTCAAAACACTGTCGGCTACACTTTTTGAGGGATAAATTCCTTGGCGGAGGAATCGTGTGATGCTGCCGATCAGAGCTCCTTCTTCCTGACTCGAGGGAACAAGTTTGTATTGGAATGCAAAGTTTCTTGTACCCATCCCGGTAAATTCTGTTGTTACGTTTTTATTTAACATCGCACCTGCAGCAACCGCAATACCTTTACCAAATCCTGTTGACTCGGCAAGGCCCCCAATGCTTCTGTTAAATTTAGCAGCAGCAAAATTCTTTGCGCTTTCTAAAAAAGACTCGTTTCCAACTCGGCCGGCGAGCTCTTTAAAACCTTCGTTTAAGCTGTCAAAATTAGCACCCTTTTGTCTTAAGTTGGTAATTTGCTCAAAAGCAATGTTACCCAAAAAACCTAGCTCGGTGTCGTTGTAACTTGCTCCATCTGTAACACCAAATCCAACCGGACATGGTAGTGTGATAGTCCCGCCATTATTTTTTCCGCCTATGCAACTTATCTCAATTACTGGTCTAATTGAATCCAGTGATGCTAAAACAGAAGGGAATACCATTGAACTGAGTTCCGGAGAAGGCCCAGAAGGCTGATTGCGATCCTTAATCTGGAGAGTCTCACGCGCGACACTCGTGCTCACTTCATCAAGCACACGCCGGCCCCGCACAAACAGCGCGCTGTTTGCTTCTTCTTGGCCATCGGCGTTGTTCTGTTGTTCTGTTGTTAATTCGGGTCCTGCCATATTACTATTTATAAATAAAATTAAAAGAATGAAGTATTATAGTGGATCTTTTAAGCCTAAAAATCGCGAGAAATACGCAGGTGATGTGGCCGCGATAAAGTACCGAAGCATGTGGGAACGGCAGGTATTTCGTTGGTGCGATGATAACACCTCTGTTGTTAAATGGAGTTCGGAAGAGATAGTTATACCTTATCGGTGCAGAACAGACGGAAAATCTCACCGATACTTCGTTGACTTATTTATAGAGTTCAAAGGTGGGAAAAGATACCTCATTGAAATCAAGCCAAAAAGCCAAACCGTTGAACCTAAACCTCGCAGTCGTAAAACTAAAAAATACATCACAGAGGTAATGACCTATGTTAAAAACCAAAGCAAATGGGAAGCTGCCACTGAATACTGTGCAGACCGTGGATGGACCTTTGAAGTTTGGCATGAAGATATCATAAAAAGCCTAGGAATAAAACTTCTGACTTAATAATTTTCATATAAATAGATACATGCCGAGCTTTCAATCATTTGAAAAAATTGCTGAAAAAGCATCTACTGCGGGAGTTTACGAAAAAAACGCCAAAGCTTCTCTTGCATGGTTTCGCAAGGAGGTGCAAAGAATGACTGGCGTTACTCCAAACCGCATGGTAAAATCCAAGGATTTAAAACCAGTAACACGCGCGCTAAAAGGGAGGATGTACATGTATGGATACGATCCAAAGCACAAAAAGACACTTCCTTACTACGACACCTTTCCCCTTATCATTATGGTAGGACCAGCTAAAGGCGGATTCTACGGACTTAATCTTCATTACCTGGATCTAAAGCGACGGGCTCTATTCTTTGACGCTCTTAACAAGAGACTTCTTCAAAAAAGAAAGGACGAAGATCTAAACAGATTCATGCTTTCGTTTGAAAAGCTTTCTCGTGGAGGTAATCTTAGGTTTTTTGAGCCATGTTGGAAACATTACTTAACAAACAATATAAAAACACGAATTATTAAAGTCCCAACCGAACACTGGGAGCCAGCTTTATTTTTACCAACTGATAGATTTAAAAAAGAAAGCCGAACAACAGTTTGGGGAGAATCCCGCAAAATGCTTTCAACCTAATTAGAATTATGTCATCACCACACACAAAATCATCGATTAATAATCTAAAAAGTATTATAGGAAAACGCGGAGTTTCCAAAAGCAATAGGTTTGAGGTTGATCTCAGTGGAATGACAAATATGGGAATTGCTGATTCCTCTAACGATGTTCGGGATTTGGAATTACTGATTGTTAGTACTACCCTCCCAGGAAGGCAGCTAACAACATTCGGTTACGATCTTTTTAGACACACAACCGATATGCCAACGGGATACGTAAACGAGTCTCTCACAATGGAGTTTCGTCTCACTGCGGATTATTTTGCAAAAACAATATTCGATCGTTGGATAAACAAAGTTGTTCCGAAAAAGCAATACCTTATGGCGTATGCAGACACATATAAGTGCGACATCGGTATCAGACAACTTGATAATAAGGACCAGGTAATTTATGAAGTTAAAATCGATGATTGTTTTCCAAAGGCCATTCGAGGAATTGGTTATAACGCAGAAACCGATGCCATTTCTTCGATCGCGGTTGAATTTGGTTACAACGATTTAAACTTTCCAAGTGATTCAGAAGGAGGATCTGAACCTCCAGTTGGCGAAACACGTCAAGTGGTGGCAAACGAAACACCTACGCTATCAACTGATGGCAGTGCTACGGGAGCAAATAATCCTCTTAATTTTAACAGAATAGGTTAAATTTGGACGATATATAAATTTATGAATCTACCAAAACTAGAAACACCCAAATACCAGCTAACTGTTCCTTCGACAAAAAAGGAAGCTAGCTTTAGACCATTTCTTGTTAAAGAAGAAAAGATCTTATTGATCGCTCAAGAAAGCGGTGAAGAAAGTAACATGATCAGAGCCATGCGGGACATTATTGTATCCTGCACCTTTGAAGAAATCGATGCTAAAGAGCTAACTGCCTTTGACCTTGAATACATCTTCCTTAAAATCCGTTCAAAAAGCGTTGGCGAAGATGCTGAAATCGGGATCAAATGCAGTGAGTGTGAAACATCTCATAAGGTTAAAATAGATCTTGAAAAAATAGCTTTAAGCGAAGTAAAACCGCTTCCCAAGAAAATTGAATTAACTGATTCCGTCGGTATTATCCCCCAATATATTAGGTTGGATGATATGATCGAAATGGCGGCAATTAAAGATCAGGGTGTTTTATTCACAAAAACAATCGCGGCTACCGTCCAAAGCATTTACGATGAAACCAATGTGTATCCTCTTTCAGAAGCTTCTGAAGAAGACACTCGAGATTTCATCGACAGTCTTAACCGAGAGCAAATGGGAAAAATTGAAAAGGTTTTTAATTCCGCACCAAAGCTCGAAGAAAAGGTGTCTTTTAAGTGCAGCAGCTGCGGCGCTAAAAACAATCACACCCTCAGCGGCATTGAAAGTTTTTTCGTATAAGCCTCTCCCATGAGTCTTTGATGAATTACTATCAAACCAATTTTTCTATGATGCAGCACCATGACTACAGCTTAAGCGAATTAGAAAATATGATACCATGGGAGAGGGACATTTACGTTGCTCTTCTTTTAGATTGGATTGCTGAAGAAGAAAAACGAAATCAGTCAAATTCCTACTAAGCCAACATAGAATTCCACCACAATGAAAGAAATTCTTGAAAAACTAACTAAACGAACTGAAGAAACCAATGCGCATTTGGAAATTAATGCGGCTTTGTCCCAAGAAAGAAACGCCGCTTTAAAAGTGCAATCATTTTTGGCTAAACAGCAAGACGAAAAGCTCAGGTCTTTAGTTAATATCACCAAAGCAGGTTTGCTTGGTGATCAAAGAGAGAAGTCCGTTGCAAGACTTCAAGAAGATCTAAAAGAGTCAAGGCAAAACAAAAGGGATTCGAACCAAAAAGATTCCGACGAGAAATCTTTTAACCTTAGAGAGCAGGCAAAAGAGCTCCAACAACGAAGTGTTGCGCTTTCTGAAGGATCCCTAGCCATCCTTAGGTTTAACGTCTTTAATGACCTTCGCAGAAGGATCATGACGCGGAAAGCTCAGCAGCTCGCAGAAAACAGATCAAGACTGATGGCGCAATCTCTTGTGGACATCAGATCGAACTTGGCAGCGGACGGAAAAACAAACCTTGAGCTGTTAAAGGCATATAAGGATCCTGCTGAAAAAACTTTGATGCAAAGAACCGCGGCTGGCATCGCATCTCTAGTAAAGATTACTAAAGATGGTGAAACCCGATCCCCCACGCTAAAGCTTATCAAATACTTTAAGGACCGGGACAAACGAGCAGCTATTGCAGCTAAAGAAAAGGCTCAAGAAACCATGAGGATGGCGAGCAATCCGGATCTTATGAAAAACATAAAATTCGGAAAGGCGCCAGCGAAGGGATTTTTAAGTGCGACAAAGCTCGTCCTTACCAGAATCGGCGCTTACCTGATAGCTCTGGCTCCGATTATTAAAGGCGGCTTGGGAGCAATGTTACTTAAAGCGCTTCCTGTCATAAAAGTAGTAGCAAAAAGGTTCTTTGTACTCGGAATGGTAATCGCGGCATTTAGAAGTATAGCAAAAGCGATCAAAGTTTTTTCCTCTACCGAAGGTAATTTCGGCGAAAAATTTCTTGCGGCAATAGGTGAGTTCTCAAAAACCTTCATTTCCGATATCATCGGAGGAACGATCGCTGCTATAAAGTTCCTTGGTATTAAACTTGCTGAGCTTTTCGGAGCCGACCCTAATAGTGAGACAATGAAAATCCTAAAGGCCTGGAGCCCCATTGATGCAGTCAGGGGATTATGGGACGGGGTTACTACCGCACTAACAGAGCTTGTTGTAGGACTCGTTGGCGAAATAATGGACGGAGCCACAATGTTTGGCCCCGATTCCAATTGGTTGCAGTCAACGATTGGTGTTATCCTCGGCCTTGGTAAGGGTTTGCTAATTGGTATTGTTGACGGGGTAGCAGAGCTATTTGGAAGCCTCCTCCAGTTTGATCCTTTTGCTGATAGCGATCTCGGCCAAATGTTTAAAGACTTTAGCATGAAGGATTGGCTTGAAGGAACTGTTCGTCCATTTATACTAAGCATCCCAGACAGAATAGCTGAATTCTTTACAAACGTTTTTGATAAGTTTATGGCATTTATAAATGAAAAAGCGATGGATTCCGCGCGCTTTGTCTTTGATGTAAACGATAAATTAAAGCAGTTTGTTCAAAGTGTTCTGCCTGACAGAAAAGGCGGAGGCGTCATGGGCTTTGTTGGAGATAAGCTAATTCCAGATGGAATATATGACTGGGCATACAGTGGGGGAGGGACGAAGCCTGCTAAGAAGAAAACCACGCCGGTTCCTCAGGTTAGCAATCCGGGTGTTGGAGCAAGGCTAATGGAAATGGGAGCCAAAGCTGCAGCAACGGTTGTTAATGTTGTAAACAACAACGGAGGAAACGTCAGCAACAGCACCACGTCCAATCAAGTAAACAACAGCAGAAGCAGCTCTCCAATCTTGTTGGGATCGGCTCTCAACAGCTAAAAACAAAAAAGCCCAGCCAGGAAAAACCTGGCCGGGCTTTCGGAGTTAGAAATTAATCTTACTGCTGAGCGAGCTGTGCGAAGTATGACAGTGTGTCGTCATCATCGCTGCCGCCAGTTTCTTCGGTTGCTGCAGGCTCTGGAGCCGCTGCAGTTGCACCAAGTCCTGGAATTTCGTCCTCGACCTTATCAAGGGCAGGAGCCTGTGGTTCCGGAGCGCTTGGCTGATAGGCCATGCTCGCAGAACCGTTGACTTCCTCTTCTCCAAGAACTTCAATAAGCTTACGCTTGAGATCTTCATAAGACTTGAAGTTCGAAGGATCAACGAATTCAGTTAGTGCATAAAGGCTTTCGTATGTGTCACGAAGGCGAGCTTCATCATCTCCAAAGAGAGGAGTAACAGCATCAAATTCGGACTTGTCGTAGTTACGATATCCTTCAAAGTTGCGGATCTTTAGTTTGAAGTTTGCACCTTCCCAAAAGTCGAATGGATTCATCGGCTTTTCGTCTTGGAATTGCGGCTGCATTACATCCATGATCTTATCAAAGATCTTTTTTCCGTACTTGTAAAGGAAGGTCTTTCCTTCGTTGTCAGGATTGCCTGGATCGGACACCACAAGGATGTTTGAGACATAGTGAAGGCGACGCTTGCGTGAGCGAGCGATTTCCTTGTCAGATTCAACACCGCTGTTCCAAAGCTTTGTGTTGAGTTCAGAAACAGGATCGTCTTTACCAATGCTTGTGAGAGAACTTTCGATGTACCAGCGACCGGTTGGTCCCTGAAATCCGTGGTCCCAATAACGGACCCATGGAAGATCGTCTCCCTCTTTAGCAGGAAGAAAGCGAATTACCGCGTATCCGTTCCCGCTCTTATCTACTGTTGGCTTCCAAAGTCGGTCATCACCATAGCTTGACTTGCTGGTGTTTCCGCCGACTTTTTCGGCTGCTTGAACAAGCTTACCAATGGCAGCTTGACGATTTGCTT
>ERZ1048068.375-NODE-375-length-41587-cov-13.925238_pt1 | contig 41587 bp, 36 predicted proteins | sample MGYA00383098_ERZ1048068 | MGnify/ENA primary metagenome ERZ1048068 (study PRJEB29581, sample SAMEA5548368) | metagenome | biome: marine; feature: coastal; material: water | depth 1 m | study: Short-term variability in the microbial, nano- and picoplankton...
ACCACTATTACGTCGTATACTTTATCAAACATTTTTTGCTTATTTAGTGTTCCACGTGGAACAAACTTGTTCCGTTTGCAAATATAAGTATTTAGAAGGGCTTATCCATGAGTTGACTAAGATAGAAGTCTTCTTTTGTTCGCATCAACCGGGCCTCTGGTCCAGTCTTGTCTTTATAGCCGCAAAAATGAAGAACACCATGGGCCATGACTCTTGAGAGTTCTGTTTCAAAGGTTTGTTTAAACTCCACAGCGTTCTCTTTAACACGATCAACAGAAATAAATATCTCTCCTTGAATCTCATTGCCAATAGAGTAATTAAAACTAATAACATCAGTGAGAGTGTCGTGGTTTAAAAACTCAACATTTAGCTTATGAAGATATTTATCGTCACAGAAAACAATAGAAATCTCCCCCTGTGAACGATCTTCTTGAAAAATGATGGACTCAAGCCAAGTGCCTATGCGTTGTGGGTTTATCAATTCAAACTCGGTTTCCGTACTAAAACTAATCATTTCCTATTTTAAAATATTTTTGAACTTTTTCAATTAAATCCTTGCGCAAAGGTAAACTTTGTCTTTCTAATATTTCGTTTGTATTAAAATATTGTTTAATTGTTTCAGGTCCTATTGGAGGTTGTTGTGAGATAGAGCTTTTCCTTGTCTCTGACTCTCTCTTAGCGCCCTCACCTTGTTGAAGTTTAGCGCTATTGAGCTTTAAAAGCTGATGTTTTAAGGCCTTCATTTGGTTAAGTGTGGCTTCGTTAACTCCGTTATTAACAAGGTTTTCTTCTATTTTATTCATGGCTTTCAGTAAATTACTCTCTTTCCCAAACAATTCGTTTTTTTGTAAAAAATCCTGTAGAGCCATCCTCAGCTGTTGTTGCTTTTTAAATATCTTATACAACTCATAGCTGTCTTCTTCGTTTCCTGACTCCTTCCCGTTTGTCTTGCCCCCATTTTCTGAGAATGGGGTTAAGTTGTTTGTATTGCCTGACCCATTCTCTTTGCCTTTACCTTTGCCTTTACTTGCGCTATTAAGCTCACCACTCTCGATCGTTGATTCTTTTCCTTTTTCACCTAGCTTCTGCTCCATTTGTTCGTTTAAAGATTCCTGGCTCATAATGATATCCGGGAGCTGCATTTCTCCCTGACCCTGACCTGGAGACAACTCTAACTGATCTTCCATATTGCTCAAAGTGTTACTTAATAGGTCTGCTAATTTGTTTGTGGCCATCATTGCAAATTGTTGAGAGACAACCCCTTTTTTGGTTTCATTTTCAGAAAAGAGCGCTAAGCTTTTGTCGATATTAAAAAAAACTTCTGACACTTCATTACTAATCACTTCAGAAATCATCGGCTGCCGCAGAGATAATGAAAACAAACTATCTTGAATGTGTTCAAAATGGGCTCGTAAATTGCCTTGTTTAAGTAGTTTTTCAGCATATTGTGGCAGATTAGGTGCCGCCGAGAAAAACTGATTCATTAGCGTTTCTTGTTCAAAAGAAAATAAAATTAAGTTGTCTAGTATTTGACGAAGCACCTCGATGTCTTCGCTCATTTGTTTGGCGCCTCCAGCGCTCATGTTTTGAGACAACTTTTGAGCCATTAAACGCATTTTTTGAGCTGCTTTTTTTTGACTCTTTCGTGCCTCTGAAAGTGGCGTTTGAGATTGTTCAGAATCTGGAGTCTTGTTTTTTTCTTCTAAACTCCTTAAAGCTTCTTGTTGGTCTTTCACTATAGACTCCTCGAGCAACGGTTCGTCTGGAAGTTGTAGCGGTTTAGCTAAGGCGCCATTGTCTTTTTTAAGGTCCACTAGTTCTTTACGGATCTGATCAAAGGACTCGTTAAGAGCTTGTTGGCTTGTTTTATTGTTTGCTTTTGTGGGCTTCTCGGATAGTTGTTCTTGCGAGTCTGATAATTCTTTTATTTTTGAGTTTATCTGCTCAGACTTTTTGGTTACATAATAGCGCTTCGTAAGCTCAAGAAGTTGGTCGAGGCTTTGTTGTTTGTTTTTGCTTTGCTTTGCTATTTGATCAAGCTTTTTGGCCAACTCTTCCTTGTTGAATTTACTGAGAAGTTTCTCGATTTCTTCTAAAACCTTTTCATTCTTCACTAGCTCTTTTTGTTGCTCCTTTAACCGTTTCTGCAGCTGCTCCTTAAAAATGTCTTTTCCTTCATTCTTGGCACGGTCTAGGTTCCTTTTCATGGTCTGATTAAGCTTTAGAAGCAGTTTATCTTGGCTTTTTTGACGCTGTATGAACTGCTTAAGCTTTTGTTGATCTGAATAATTAAGTTGTGCTGTTTCTCTTTGGTTAACAGAAATCTCCTTAAGCTTCTGGTCTTGCTGGGAAAGTGCGTTTAATGCTTTTTGAAATGAGTTGGAGACTTCGCTCTGCTCCTTAATTCTTGAGGCCTCAAGTTGCAATTCTGTTTTTTGTTTATACGTAAATGTTCGGCTGCGGGCGGACTTATAGTTGTGGAGGCGATCATTGTCAACCACCTCAAAAAACAGCGAATAGGCTGTGTCTTCCAAAAGCGTAAGATCATTGGGAAAAGCAAAGGTAAATTCCTGAGGGTTGTTTTGGGTCAAAGACATTTGAAGTACGGAGGTGCTTTCTGGAGATTCTGTGGGAAAATAGTGGAGACTTAAAGCCCGAACACCATAATCATCTGAAACCTGTCCGTAGAAATAAAGTCTTTCTTGTAGAGTGGAGTCCCGCTTCATTTCTACCTTGATTGTAGGTGATTCGTCCTTGACTGTGTTGATGAAATAATCTAGGTTTTCATAGTTTTTTAAATCTGTATTGCTGGTTGAAATAGAATACGCAAGAGGTCGAAAAATGCTCTTAGAGTACGAAAACTGCTGATCAGATTTACTGAAAACGGTGCGTGAATTGTTATGCAAAAACACAACAGTGTCAGTTGATTTTGTATAAACCTCCCACTTTAAAACTGAACCTTCGGGAGCAGTACAGTTTCCGTTGTTAGCCACTTTTGTTATGGGCTCGCCGGTGTGTTTAGGCGGATAAACATAAAGGCTTAAATTAAGAATTAAGGGAGGTGGTAAAACCGTCAGTTGCTGGGGTGATGAAATAACTTTGTCTGAAACAAGTCTGAAGCTTATCGACTCCTTTGGTTGTAAAAACTGATACTCAAAAACACCAGGTGATTTTGAGTTTAACGCATAGACTTCGTTGTTATAGACAATGTTTACTGACTCAGGAACGGTTAAGCCTTTGGTTAGAATGTTTAGCGTGAACGAATTTCCTTGAATCGTTGAAAGAGATTTGTTCGCTATCAAAAACGCAAAAGGAGCAGGGGGTGTAAAAACCGTACCGTGATTAACAACACGATTCAGACTCTCTGCCAAAATATATTGCTTTCCAAGCCCATAAAAACCAAATAAAATAAAAACAGGGATAAAAGCATACTTAACATATTTAATGTTTTCAGAAAAGTTAACCGCGCCTTTAAATGAAATGGATTTAAAACTTTCAGACTTTCGCTCAATACTTGCAAGAAGTAGCTCACTCTGTTCGCTGTGTTTCTTAAGTTGAAGAATGTTTAAAAGCTTGTCATTAATTTCTGGGAAGTGATCCCCTATTATTTTAGATGCAAATTCAAATCCAATTCCCTTTTTAATTTCAAACAACTTAAATATAGGGCTTAATACAAAACTATAAAAAATAACAAGTTCAAAGGAGATGGCAAACCAAAAGAAAAAGGTTCTTAGGGTGGGGTTAAGCCACAGAAAGTGTTCAGCAACAAGTAAAATAAGAGCAAATAGCGCTCCAACACAAAAAAACATCAGCGAGCCCCTTATCAGGGCGCTAATATAGAAATGCCGAACAAATCGTCTTAAATTTTGTTCTATTTTTTGGAAACTACCCAATAATCCTTAACTTTAAGAAAATAAAATTACAATAATATTACTAATTTGTGACTGATTTAAGTTGTTATGTTTATGGCACATTTTTAGGTTTGTTGATACAAAAACATTCTCCTTATGAATGATTTAAAATACCTGTCGGCACTTTCTATCCCCCTGTCGGCGTTTATTGCATTGCAACTAAAAGGGGGGTGGCTCTATTTAACCCCTGTTTACGCCTTTATTTTTATACCAATTGTTGAAAGCGTGGTCGCGGTTAGTACAGAGAACTTTTCAGAAAAAACAAAAGAAAAACGAACAAACAATATTCTTTTTGATTGGATGCTTTATGCTAACCTACCCATTGTTTTCGGATTGTTGGCATGGGGGTTTTATACGGTTTGTAACACTCCTCTTAGTAATTTTGAACTTGTAGGGTTAATTCTTTCAACAGGAATGGTTTTAACAACTAACGGGATTAATGTTGCTCACGAGTTGGGGCATCGTCAGAACTCAAAGGAGCGGTTCTTGTCAAAGGGGCTTCTGTTGCCTTGTTTATACATGCATTTTTACATAGAACACAATCATAGCCATCATTTAAATGCTGCTACAAAAGAAGATCCAGCCACGGCCCGGTTTAATCAATCACTATATTCCTTTTGGCTGACCTCAACAATAAGGCAGTATTTTAGTGCCTGGAAAGTACAGCTGCGGTTGTTAAAAAACAATAAGCGCTCCTTTATTAGCTTTTATAATGATATGTTGTGGTATATTGTAATTCAGCTGACATACTTAATTTTCGTATACGTTGCGCTTGGAGGTTTAGCCCTGGCTTTTGCGGTAGGGATTGGCGTTGTATCTTTTTTATTTTTAGAAACCGTAAACTATATTGAACATTACGGGCTGTTAAGGCTAAAGAACGCTTCTGGAAGGTATGAGCGTGTTCAAAAAATTCACTCATGGAATTCTAATCATGTCGTTGGGCGTATCATCCTTTACGAGCTTACCCGACATAGCGACCACCATTACAAGTCAGCAAAAAAATACCAAGTTTTGGAGTCACATGATGAAAGTCCAATTCTTCCTTTTGGGTATCCCACATCAATGTTGCTGGCAATGATACCCCCTTTGTGGTTTAGAGTTATGAACAAAAGGGTTCCAGCTAATATGATTTAAATCAAAGCTAAAGTCATTTTTCTTTGGGCAATGTGACCAGCAATTATATCTTTGTTTTTTTAAACAAACAAAATGAAGAACCCTATTCGTGTTAGATTTGCACCAAGCCCTACTGGGCCATTACATATTGGCGGATTGCGAACTGCGCTTTTTAATTATCTGTATGCGAAAAAAAATAACGGCACTTTTGTCCTGCGCATTGAAGACACAGACCAAAAACGATTTGTAAAAGGCGCAGAAGATTATATTAAAAAGTCCCTGGACTGGTGTGATATCCCTTACGACGAAGGTCCTGGCAAAGAGGGTGGTTTTGGGCCTTACAGGCAAAGTCAAAGAAAACATATTTATAAAACGTATGTAGATCTGCTTTTGACGAGTAATAACGCATATTATGCATTTGACTCTGCTGAATCTTTAGACAAAGAGCGCAAGAGTCATGAAGATAGAGGAAAGACTTTTATATATAATTGGCACAACAGAACAAAGGGGCGTTTAATTAATTCCTTAGTTCTGCCAGAAAAAGAAGTTCAAGACAAAATCGCAAATGGAGATGATTATGTTGTTCGTTTTTTATCTCCAAAAGATGAAACTATTGAGCTTTCAGACATGGTCCGAGGTAAAATTAGAATTGAAACAAACACGCTTGATGATAAGGTATTATTTAAATCAGACGGAATGCCTACCTATCACCTGGCCAATGTTGTAGACGACTACCTTATGAAGATCTCACATGTAATTCGTGGAGAAGAATGGTTGCCTTCATTAGCTCTTCATAAGCTGCTGTATCGAGCTTTTAATTGGAAGGCTCCTGAGTTCGCTCATTTACCTCTTATCTTAAAACCTACTGGAAAAGGAAAGTTAAGCAAAAGAGACGGGGACAAACTAGGGTTCCCTGTGTTTCCACTAAGCTGGAAAGACCCAGTAACAGGTGATGTTTCTAAAAGCTATATGGAAGAGGGTTATTTTTCAGGAACTGTTATTAACTTCTTGGCTTTGCTGGGCTGGAATCCCGGCACGGAACAGGAGGTTTTTGATCTGGACGGCTTAATAAGTGCCTTCGACATGAAGAGGGTAAATAAAGCAGGGGCGAGATTTGACCCAGAGAAAACAAAGTGGTTTAATCAACAGCATTTGCAAAAAACAAATACAAAAGAATTAGCGACTATATTTGTAAACAACAACCCAGAAATTGGTTCTGTTGACGTTAGCTACATTGAGCTTGTGATTGAACTCGTCAAAGAGCGCGCCACGTTTACTTCTGATTTGTGGGGGTTAAGTCACTACTTTTTTATTGCTCCTAGCGATTATGCTGAAAGCGCCCTAAAGAAAGTCTGGAAAACTAATTCAAAAAAGTTAATGACCCAATTAATCGAGGTTCTTGAGGCAGGTGACGACTCTTCTGCTGAGGCGCTACAAGAGAGGGTGAAAAGCTGGATTGTAAAAGGTGAAATTGGTTTTGGAAAAGTAATGATGCCGCTAAGAGTAGCTCTGGTGGGGGCTCTTGAAGGGGTTGATGTCTTCGATATTGTTTTTTTGATTGGAAAAGCAGAGACCATCAATCGTATTCAATCGCTGATTGATACTAACTAATTTATCTAAATGTTGTGTGGGAAATCATTACTTTTATCACCGCATATAACGCATCAAGAAATAAGATTAAATGAAGCATATTAGAAACTTTTGTATAATCGCACACATTGACCACGGCAAGAGTACTTTGGCTGATCGGTTATTGGACTTTACTGGAGCCGTTACGGAGCGTGAAAAGCAAAGCCAGTTACTTGACAGTATGGAATTGGAGCGCGAGCGGGGAATTACTATTAAATCTCACGCCATTCAAATGGAATACACTTTTGAAGGGCAGGAGTATGTTTTAAACTTAATAGACACCCCTGGACATGTTGATTTTAGTTATGAGGTTTCTAGGTCAATTGCGGCGTGTGAGGGGGCTCTTTTAGTTGTTGATGCCGCTCAAAGTATACAGGCTCAAACCATTTCAAACCTATATCTAGCGCTTGAAAACGATCTAGAAATAATTCCTGTTTTGAATAAGGTTGATCTTCCTAGTGCAAATCCCGAAGAAGTGACAGACGATATTGTTGATCTTTTGGGTTGTAACGCATCAGATGTAATTCCAGCAAGTGCGAAAACTGGAATTGGTATTGAGGAAATTATAAATTCGATTATTAAACTTATACCGCCTCCTGGTGGCTCACCCGACGCACCTCTTCAAGCGCTAGTATTTGATTCTGTTTACAACTCCTTTAGGGGGGTTGAAACCTACTTCAAGGTTAAGAACGGGAGTATTAGAAAAAACCAACAGGTAAGGTTTATTGCAACAGGCAAAACCTACGGGGCTGATGAGGTGGGCACATTAAATCTCTCCCAAACCCCAAAAAAGGAAATCAGAACTGGTGATGTTGGCTACCTAATTACCGGAATAAAGGATGCTCGGGACGTAAAAGTGGGAGATACGATTACTGACGCTAACTTTCCGACCACCGAAGCTGTTGACGGGTTTGAAGATGTTAAGCCTATGGTTTTTGCAGGGATATATCCTGTTGACACTGAAGAATATGAAGAGCTACGAGCTTCTATGGAAAAACTACAACTAAACGATGCTTCCTTAGTTTTTCAGGCAGAAAGTTCGGCCGCTTTGGGTTTTGGTTTTCGTTGTGGGTTTTTAGGGATGTTACATTTAGAAATTATTCAAGAACGCCTTGAAAGGGAGTTTAACATGACGGTTATAACAACCGTCCCCAATGTGTCATATCATGCCTTTACGCGCAAAAACCCTGATGATGTTGTCGTGTTAAACAACCCTTCTGACCTGCCAGATCCTTCTGGTCTAGACCGTATAGAAGAGCCGTATATCAAAGCGTCTATAATAACAAAATCTGATTTTGTTGGAAACGTAATGTCCCTGTGTATTGAAAAAAGAGGTCAAATTACAAGCCAAACCTACCTGACAACTGAAAGGGTGGAGCTAACTTTTGATATGCCTTTGGCTGAAATAGTATTTGATTTCTATGACCGCTTAAAGACCGTTTCGAAAGGATATGCGTCATTTGACTACTCCCCTATTGGGATGAGAATTTCGAAATTGGTGCGCGTTGATGTCTTATTAAATGGACAAACCGTAGACGCCCTCTCGGCATTAATTCACATGGACAACTCTGTGAAAATTGGCAGAAAAATGTGTTCTAAATTAAGGGAGCTTATTCCTCGCCAACAGTTTGATATTCCAATCCAGGCCGCAATCGGGGCAAAAATAATCTCTCGTGAAACCGTAAAAGCTGTGCGAAAGGATGTAACGGCAAAATGTTATGGAGGTGATATTTCTAGAAAGAGAAAGCTCTTAGAAAACCAAAAAAAAGGGAAAAAGAGAATGCGCCAAGTGGGAAGTGTTGAAATCCCACAAGAAGCGTTCATGGCGGTGCTAAAGCTTAATGATTAATTTTATCTTGTTGTTTTTATAATTTTGAGGAAATTCATATATTTCAAGTTCATCTTTAAAAACTCTTAGTTTGAATACAAAAGGATTTAAAACAATCGGAATTGGGGTTACTTTTTCTCCCAATCTTGAAGCAAACATAAACGAAGCCGCTCGTCTTGCTCTGTTTTTGGGAAGCAAACTTGTTTTGATTCACGTTGGTGAGTCTTCAGAAGATAAACTATCTGTATTTTCAGCTTTATTAGACCCGTTTAAGGGCCAAGGATTGGTTTTTGAGGTGACGTTTAAATCAGGTGACCCTGTTGAAGTGATTTTATCAACCACAGAAGAAAAAAAAATTGATCTGCTAATAATAGGGGCCCTAAAAAAAGAGAAGCTTCTTAAGTATTATGTTGGATCTATTGCTAGGAAAATTACACGAAAGGCTACCTGCTCAATATTGTTGTTAATTAACCCCTCAAAGAATCGTATTCGCTGTAACCACATTGTAGTAAATGGGTTAAAAGACCCAAAAACAGAAGAAACGGTTACAACAGCGTTTTTAGTGGGTAATAAATTAGGTGCCAGTAAAATAACTGTGGTTGAGGAGGTTAGTGATGATGAAGTTAGCGTAAAGGTTGATGACGACAAATCACTTAGAAAGTCTACAATTGTTAAAGAACGGTTGAGACTAAGAGAAGAAGCACGTGTAAAAGCTATAATAAAAGCCATCCCTAACGAACTTACAAAATCTGTAAAAATTAAGTCTCAACCTATTTTTGGTAAGCGCGGCTACTCCATTGGACATTATGCTCAAGTGGCAAGGGCTGACTTACTGGTTATGAATGCTCCAAGAAAAATGAATTTTTGGGATCGTTTATTTCCTCACGACATAGAGCACATTTTAACTGAACTTCCAACAGACGTATTAATAGTACAATGAGACCTAAAAAACCATCACTTATAGGGCTTATGAAAACATTGCCAAAAAATATGTTTTCTGGACTGGTGGTTAGCCTTATAGCGCTACCACTAGGGCTGGGTCTTGCTATGGCGAGCGAGGCGCCGCCCATTGCTGGTGTTATTACTGCAATAATTGGAGGGATTATTGTTTCTTTTCTAGGAGGAAGTTTTGTAACTATTTCTGGACCTGGAAATGGCCTTGTCGGCGTGGTGCTAGTTGCGATTACAACTCTTGGGCTGACGGCGACTTATGCGGCTATTATTTGCTCTGGAGTTCTCTTAATTATACTAGGGTTTTTGAGGCTTGGGAAGTTGGCTGACTACTTCCCCTCATCTGCTATTCAAGGAATGCTTGCGGCTATAGGGCTTATTATCTTGGGAAAGCAGTTTCATATAATGCTAGGCAACAAAATTATTAGGGACAATGGCATTGATTATCTGCTAGAAATTCCCAATACAATAATAACTGTTTTTCATTTTGAAGACAAAGGGCTGATATATGCTGCTCTGGCAGGAGTTTTAAGCTTGGCTATTATGGTGTTTTACTCAAAGGTTAGAAATAAGTATTTGCAACTAATCCCTGCGCCTATGTGGATTGTGCTTTTTTCGGTTGGGTTCAGTTATTATTATGAGCTAATTCTTAAGTCTCCAAATCCTATTTCAGCAGATTACATGATTCCATCCATACCAGACATCGGCACAATAATAACAGAAATCCCTGTGCCAGACTTTAAAATGATAGGTACGTTTTCTTTTTGGTCAAGCGTTATAGCGCTTACCTTAATTGCAAGCATTGAATCTTTGTTAAGCATAAAGGCTGTAGACAAGTTGGATGTAGAAAAAAGGCGCTCGAATGTAAATAAAGACATTAAGGCGCTTGGCCTTGCTACTGTGGCAAGTGGGTTTTTAGGAGGGCTTAATGTGGTTACTGTGATTGCGAGGAGCTCCGTCAACGTGAACAATGGAGGAAGCAATAGATCTTCAAACTTATTCCACTCGCTGTTTCTGGTTGTGTTTATACTTCTTTTTAGTGCGGAGCTAACGAGGATCCCTTTGTCAGCGCTTATGGCTATACTTGTTTATACCGGCTATAAACTTGCCTCTCCTGTTATTGTTAGAAAAATATTTACCATAGGAAAAGAGCAGTTAATAATTTTCTTTTGCACCCTGTTGGTGACCTTGAAAGTAGGTTTAATTTCTGGTATCTCTGCTGGTTTGGTTGCCACGTTCATAATACATGTTGTGATTACCAAAAGACTTGGTTTGTTTGTGAAGAACATATTAAAGCCAAATGTTCTTATGTATAAAGAAGAGGATGGAAGTTATTTTATTAGTGTAAAGCATTTTTGTAGCTTTCTGAACTTTAACACCTTAAAAACAAGTCTGGAGGCGATCCCTGAAAACAATGATGTAATTATTGATTTTTCTTTGTGTGGGTTTGTTGACCACTCTTCTATGGAAAACGTAGACGACTATCAAGAGTTGTTCCAAAAAAAAGGAGGAAATATTGAGGTTACCGGGCTTGATGTTCTGGGGGCGGAATCAAAACACCCCTTTGCCTTGAGGCGCATGTTGCCTGTTCAAAAAATGATGCCGGAGAACAAAACTAAGCGTCAAAAAAACATGGGCATAATTGCTGAAAAATTCGGACTGTCTTATCAACATGAGAAAAAATATAACAATTCTTTTCTAGACGGGTTTGTTTATTTTCAAACAAAGAAAATTGAGTATATCTTTAACGAGCTAAAAGAAAAAAACGGAGAATACCAATCCTTTGACGTTGTCTTTTCAGAAGGAGAGTTTATTGCAAAAGAAGTTGTGAGGACAACAATGCTATATATTAAAGTTTCTAAAGGAACTCCTGCGTTCACGCTTGACAAAGAAGGTATTCTAGAGCGGTTTTATGCATTAGCTGGTTACGAAGATATTGATTTTGAACGACATAAAGATTTTTCAAACAGATTTTACCTTAGGGGTGAAAGTCCAGAGAAAATTAAGAGGTTTTTCACTGATGATTTGATTCGGTTTTTTGAAAGCAACCCGTACTTTCACGTCGAATCGAACAAAAAGGGCGTATTAGTATACAACAAAGAAAGGGTTGCTAGTATTAAAGAGGTTAAAGGTCTGATAGATTTTGGTGTACGCCTAAGCCAAGCTATTAATAAGTCTTAGTATGAAGCTGCACCCTATAAATGTTGGAAATTTTAAATTGGACGGGGGTGCGATGTTTGGTGTTGTGCCAAAAGCGTTGTGGAGCAAAACAAACCCTGCCGACGAAAAAAACATGATTGATATTGCCTCTAGATGTTTGCTTATTGAAGACGGGGCTCGGTTGATTCTTATAGATACCGGAATGGGAACGAAACAAAGTGATCGGTTTTTTAGCTTCTATAACCGCTGGGGAAACCATTCAATTGAAAAGGCTTTGGCCTCGTTGGGGTTTTGCAAAGAAGATGTGACTGACGTATTCCTTACTCATCTACATTTTGACCACTGTGGGGGTTGCGTTGAATGGAACAAAAAACGGACAGGGTACGAGTTAGTGTTTAAAAATGCCGTGGTCTGGAGTAATGAAAATCACTGGCGTTGGGCTATCAAGCCGAATGGTCGCGAGAAAGCGTCTTTCTTATCTGAAAATATTGCACCTATTAAAGAGTCTGGTCATTTGAAGTTTCTTCCTGTGCCTAAACTAGATATTTTACAATGTTCTGAACTGGGCTTTGATGTTTTTTTTGCAAACGGTCATACTGAAAAACAAATGATTCCCATGATTACCTACAGGGAAAAAACAATCTGTTTTATGGCCGACTTGCTTCCAACGGTTGGCCACATTCCAATTGCCTATGTGATGGGTTATGACACAAGACCTCTTTTGACGTTAAACGAAAAAGAGCGTTTTTTAAAACTCGCTGCGGACAATAATTTTTACCTACTTTTGGAGCATGATGCGCACAATGAGCTAATCACAGTCAAACACACCGAAAAAGGGGTCAGGCTTAACGAAATACATAACTTCAACAACCTATTTTAAACTTAAAAAAATGAAATTAATGCACTTAAAAAAACTAAAAACATCATCTTATATTCTTAGTCTATCACTGTTGTCTAGTTGTGGCGGAACGATAGAGTTGACGTCAACACCAATAGGAAATATAGACTCGACTCCTTTAAAAGAGTTAAAGCTAAGCAAAGAAGAGCGAAAGACCTGGAGTCATCTCGATATTTCCACTGACACTGTGCCCGGCGTGAGCCTTAACAAAGCCTATAAAGAACTAGTAAAAACAAAGAGTAAAACCATTATTGTTGCCGTTATTGATTCTGGTATTGATATTGAGCATGAAGATCTTGCTGGTAAAATATGGGTTAATGAAGATGAAATACCCAACAATGGAGTAGATGACGACAGTAACGGCTATATCGATGATGTAAACGGCTGGAACTTCCTTGGAGACTCAGACAACGAACAGCTTGAATATGTAAGGCTTTTGGCAAGCAATGACACAGAAAGCCCGCGTTTTGAGGAAGCCAAAAAACTTCTTAGTAGTGAGCGTGGTGGTTTAGAGCAATCGAGAAACAGGTATGAAGGAATTAAAAATAGATTATCGCTTTCTGACGACGCAGTGTCAAAATACCTAAACAAAAAAACATATACTAAAGAAGAGGTTGATGGAATTGAGACCGAAAACGAGGAGCTACTAAAACATGTTGATGTTATTAAGCAATCTTTTGGTTTTGGTTTTGATAGTATTGCGGACCTTATGAAACAATTAGATGCGGGACTTAAGTCCTTTAATGAGCGTCTTGATTACCATTTAAATGTAGATTTTAATGGTAGAATGGTTGTTGGAGATGATCCAAACGACATCAACGATAGAAGTTATGGAGATGGCAATGTAATGGCAAGAAAAGGAAGGAGTCACGGCACCCACGTTTCTGGAATCATTGCAGCGAATAGAAACAACGCGCTGGGGGTTAGAGGAGCCGCAGATAATGTCAAGATAATGGCAATAAGAAACACTCCAAACGGAGACGAATACGACAAAGATGTTGCTTTGGGTGTCTATTACGCCGTTGATAATGGCGCCAAGGTTATTAATATGAGCTTTGGAAAAGGGTTTTCTCCCCACAGCGAATGGGTGAGAGATGCTATCAAATATGCTGCTAAGAACGATGTTCTAATTGTTGCGGCGGCGGGAAACGACGCGGCGAATACTGACACGGTTAATTATTACCCAAACGACCAAGTTGGTGTGGGCGAAGAGGTTTCAAATAACTTTATAAAAGTTGGGGCTACAGGGCCTCAATACGGTTCTTCTATTTTGGCTGGTTACTCTAACTACGGGGAAAACACGGTAGATGTATTTGCTCCGGGATCTCAAATATATTCAACTTACCCAAAACAAACATATGAGTATGCGCAAGGAACTTCAATGGCTTCTCCGCTAGTGGCTGGGGTGGCTGCCCTGGTTTTTTCACAGTACCCAAAACTTAGTGCTGCACAAGTGAAACAAATACTAATGAGTTCTGGTGTCGTTATCAATAAAAAGGTTTCCTTACAAAGCGGAGAGACTGTTCCTTTTACGAGCCTTTCCAAGTCTGGAAAAATAATAAACGCCTATAATGCTCTTATTATGGCTTCTAAAATGTCTAAATGATGTTAAGGAGACTAAACGGGTTCTGCTTCTTTGTGGCCTTAGCCTCTTGTGCTTTTTTGGTAAATGGGCAAAATGATCTTTCGTATTGGCAACAGCACGTTGATTATAAAATGGAGGTTACAATGGACGTGGAGTCTAACACATACAGCGGGACACAAAAGCTTGTTTACACCAATAACTCACCTGACAGTCTTAGTGTGGTTTTTTACCACCTATATTACAATGCGTTTCAACCCGGAAGTGAAATGGACGTGAGGTCTATTACAATCTCTGACCCAGATTCTAGGGTAGACGACCGAATATCAAGGCTTAAAAAAGAAGATTATGGGTTTATTAATGTTTTGAGTTTAACTCAAGACAACGACCCTCTTGGTTTTAATGTAGTAGGAACTGTTCTAGAAGTAGAATTAAGCGCACCTATAAAACCAGGGGGGATTGTAGAGTTTAAGATGATCTTTGAAGGGCAAGTGCCGCCGGTTATTAGAAGAGCTGGAAAAAATAGTGAGGAAGGCGTAGCGCTTTCAATGGCGCAATGGTATCCAAAAATGGCTGAATACGATTTTGAAGGTTGGCATGCTGACCCTTATATTAGCAGGGAGTTTCACGGTGTTTGGGGGGATTTTGATGTAAAAATATCTATTGACAAAGATTACATGCTTGGGGGAACGGGTTATCTACAAAACCCTGAAGAGGTAGGGCATGGTTACGGAAAAAAAACATCGATTGGCGAATCGGAACTTAATACCTGGCACTTTATAGCACCCAATGTTCACGACTTTACGTGGGCGGCGGACCCTAACTTCACACACGACACAATGGAAGTCCCCGGCGGACCTGTTTTACACTTCTTGTATAAGACCTCTTTAGATGAAGTTTATAAAGAAAACTGGCGAAAACTACAGCCTATGGCGAGTGAGATAATTCAGTATTACAGCGCATCAGTTGGAAAATACCCCTATAAGCAATACTCAATTATTCAGGGAGGCGACGGAGGTATGGAGTATGGAATGTGTACTTTGATTACAGGTGAAAGAGGGTTTGAGAGCTTATTAGGTGTAACAGCTCACGAAATTGGACACACCTGGTTTCAATTTTTACTAGCTTCCAATGAAAGCAAACACCCATGGCTAGACGAGGGGTTTGCTGAATATACGTGCACCTTTATTGAGAATAAGCTACTGAAAAAAAACAACAAGGATCCTCTTAGGGAAAGCTACAATAGATACTTTTCTCTGGTGCTAAGCGGAAAAGAGCAGCCAATGAGCACACACGCTGACCGGTTTGCGTATAACAACTCATATAGTACATCAACTTACAGAAAGGGCGCCCTTTTATTGGCACAACTAAAATATATCATTGGAGAAAAAGACTTCAAAAAAACTCTTAAAAGATACTTTAATGACTGGGCCTTCAAACACCCAGCGCCAAACGATTTCATAAGGTCAGCAGAGAAAACGTCTGGGTTGGAGTTGGATTGGTTTTTAACTGATTGGACTCAAACGGTTAATACTATTGATTATGCGGTCAGAGATGTGAACGTGTTAAGTTCAGGGGTGAAAATAACCCTAGAAAGAATTGGGCTTATGCCGATGCCTGTTGAGGTAGAGGTGCTTTTAAAAGACGGAGAGAAAATAAACTACTACATTCCTTTACAAATGATGCGAGGGGAAAAACCAACAGGAAAAAGTGTTTTACTGTTGGAAGATTGGGCCTGGGCTTATCCAACGTATAGCTTTGAAATAGGGGTCCCTGGCTCAGAAATCAAGTCTGTTGCCATTGATATTAAAAACGAAACAGCAGACACTAACAAAGGCAACAACGAGATAATAATGCTATGAGATGGAGCGCTTAAAAGGGAAAAAAAAAATAGAGGAACTCTTCGTAAGCGGAAGTTTTGTTGGGGCTTTTCCTTTGAGACTTGTTTTCATACAAACTATGGACACGAACAAACTAGGGGTTTCCGTTGGTAAAAAAAACTTTAAAAGCGCCGTGATCAGGAATAAAGTAAAACGACAACTTAGGGTTGCTTCTAAAAAGCACTTTCTGAGTCTTTTGAAAAAGCTAGACAATAAATACTCTATAATGGTTTTGTATATAGGAAAAGAAATCCCAAACCCTACGGCGTTAGATAAACAGTTTAAGTTAATGGTTGAGCGTTTTGGAAAAAAATTATTGGATAATGAATAGGCGAAAAAATAAATTAGTTTTGTTAGCTTCTGCTGTTTTAATATTCTTATCAACTACTGCATACAAAACCGACTACTTTGAGGTAGCAAAACAAATCGAGATTTATACTACTATATTCAAAGAAATCAACATGAATTATGTCGACGTGACTAATCCCGCCAAGTTAATGCAAACAGGGCTTAATTCAATGTTGCTTGGTCTAGACCCATATACAACTTATTTGAGTGAACAAGACGTAGAAACGGCGCGAATGAATCAGAGTGAGTCGTTTGTTGGTGTCGGGGCCAAGGTTACTAGATCCCAAGATAGGTTGATTGTAACTGAAGTATTTGAAGGGCTTCCTGCTAATAAAAAAGGTGTTAGAGTTGGTGACGAAATCATTAAAATTGATGGATACAAAGTAAGTGGCTTGAAAGATGTTGCTCTGCAGCTATTGCGTGGTAAAAAAAACAGTGACGTCTCATTGTTAATATTGAGTAACGGAGTTGAAAAAGAGATCAGCATGAAACGGGCAGGAATGAAACCGAAAGCTGTGCCTATTGTAAGGCTTTTGGATGACGGTGTCGGATATATTGCGTTGGACCGTTTTTCTAAAACATCTTCTAAAGAAGTAGAAAACGCATTAAGACTGTTGATTATAGACGAAGCTAAGGGAGTAATTCTTGATTTGAGAAACAACCCTGGGGGGCTCCTTCAGGAAGCTATTAAAATAGTTAACCTATTCGTTCCGAAAGGGCAATTGGTGGTTTCTACAAAATCAAATATCGAAAGTTATAACCAAGTATTTGTCACAACCAAAGAGCCGGTTAGTCTAGAGGTTCCGTTGGTTGTTCTAATAAACGAGAGGAGCGCCTCTGCAAGTGAGATAGTAGCGGGAGCGCTACAAGACCTAGACCGTGCGGTTGTGTTAGGAAAAAGGAGTTTTGGAAAAGGGTTGGTTCAAAAGCCTATACCCTTGCCATACGGAGGTCAATTAAAAGTTACAATTTCTAGATATTTCACTCCTTCGGGGCGGTGTATACAAGCTATTGATTATGCTAAAAGAGGGGAGAATGGTGTTGCAAACAAACAGCAAAAGAAAGATTACAAAGCCTTTAAAACCAAGAACGGGCGAACTGTTTTTGATGGCGGAGGAGTGTCCCCTGATGTTGCTACAGAAAATAAAAAAAGTTCTGATTTTATTGAAGGCCTTGTTAAAAGTGATCTTATTTTTGATTTTGCGAATAATTATAGCCACAACAACTCTATAGATTCTGTTAAAGACTTTAAGCTGTCTAATGAGGAATTTAATGCGTTTAAAGAGTTGGTCTACAAAAGCCCTTTCTTTTTAAAAGATGAAAGTTTATTGTATTTGGAAGAGTTTTCTGAAGTCTTGAAAAAAGAAGGGTTACTGGGTCTTGATAAAAAAATGAATGAGTTAAAAAAAGGTATAAATAAATCAAAGGCATTATCAATTGTCAATTTCAAAAAGAAAATAACATCTGTATTAGAAAGAGAGATTATAAGGCGGTTTTTTTATAGGAAAGGTGTATATGAATATTACCTACTTAAAAATAAAGAGGTTATAATGGCGCAAGAGTTGTTAAATAATACAGACCAGTATTTAGACATAATTAATTGAAATATTATTTATCTTTAAAGGGTAAGAAAGAAACATGAAACAGTTTTTATATATAATTTTGTTTGCGGGACAGCTGATTCAAGCTCAAACAAACAACAGCCATGTAGTGTACTTTGAAACAGGTCAATATATTGTTCCTGGAATAGAAACAAATAGACTTGTATTGTTTATTCAAGGATTAAAAGATATAGAAATTGAGCGTATTTCTATTTATGGTTTTACAGACGATAGGGGCTCTGATAATTACAACCTAAAACTGTCTTTAAACAGAGCAAATGCTATAAAAAAAATATTTTCCAAATTTGGTGTAGACGATAACCTTATTAGTAATGTAGATGGAAAAGGAGAGGTTTTATTGCGGGTTGTTTCTTCTGAAAACCTAAGTATAATAAGGGGGTTGAATAGAAAGGTTGAGATAAATGTAGAATACCTACAACAAGAAAACGAGGTTGTGGGTAAAAAGAAAGAAGCAACACAGCTTTTTAGCGAAGATATTGCTGTCGGGGATAAAATAACTTTAGACAATATTTTGTTCGAAACTGGGTTTAGTGTTATTGAAAAAAAATCTATTAATATACTGGAGAATTTAGCGGCTGCGTTGCTAACAAGAAAAGATATTTACTTTTCAATACAAGGTCATGTTTGTTGTACGGAAAATAAAAGGGATGCTATAGATAAGAAAACAGGAAAAAGAAACTTATCGATGGCACGAGCAAAATTTATTTATGACTACTTAATTAAAAAAGGAATAAAAAGAAGCCGTATGAAGTATATAGGTTTAAAGAATAAATATCCTTTAGGAGGAGATACAAAATTCGATCGACGAGTTGAAATAAAAATAACCTACATATCAAAAAAAAATTAATTTAGTTTCATTTCTATGTGGGGTATTCCATCTTCAAGGTAAGATTTACCTATGGTCTTAAAGCCAAAACTATTATAAAAATCTTCAAGATATAATTGAGCGGAAATTTTTATTTTGTTTGTATTGAAGTGCTCTTGTATTGCTTTAATTGAAGCTCTCATTATTTCAGAACCGTAATTAAGATGTCTTAAATTTTTAACTACCACAACCCTACCTATACTTGCTTCTTTAAAATATTGACCTTTATTAAACAAACGTGTGTAAGCAATAATTTTATTGCCTTTTTTAAAAATAACATGAAGCGATTTGTAATCTTTTTCATCAATATCTTGATACACACATTCTTGTTCAACAACAAAAACTTCACTTCTTAATTGCAATAAAGAATAAAGTTCTTCTAAAGAGAGATCATTGAATTTTTTTACTACTATTTTAACCATGATAAATTATAAAAACAAAAAGTACAATTAACAAGGGGATATTTTATTAATTCTATTTTGATGTCTACCTCCTTCAAATTCTGTAGTTAAAAAAATATCAACCATTTCTAAAACATCTTCTATTTTAGTAAAGCGGGCGGGAATACATATAATATTGGCGTTATTATGAAGCCTAATTAAAGATACTATTTCTTTATCCCAACAAATTCCTGCTCTTATTTCAGAATATTTATTGGCGGTCATTGCAACACCATTAGCACTACCACATATTAAAATACCATAATTATAATTATTATTTATAATATCATTCGCTACAGGGTGAACAAAATCAGGGTAATCAACACTACTATCTGAGTTAGTTCCGTGGTTTTTTATTGTAATTTTTTTATTATTTAGATGTTCTATTATTTTGAATTTATAAGCGGTGCCTGCATGGTCATTTCCAATAGATATATTCATTTGATATTTTTAGTGAATAGTAAATTTACAAAAAAGAAACTATTAAAAATAAAGTGTTAATAGAGTGTTTAATAAGATGTTAATAATTAAAGAATTAAAATTATAACTACTTTTTGTTTTGTCTCATAAATTTCTAAGTAACTATAATAAACTATTAACCAAAAAAAGTTATTTATTTAAATTATAAAGTTGTTATTATAAAGAGAATGGTTATTAACATAAAAATATTAATTACTATTAATATTTAAAAAAAAATAAAGATATTAAATAATGATAATAAACTATATAAGAAATTGGTTATCAATTATTTATAATGTTTATATAATGTTAATTATGTGTAAATAAAATAAAAACAAGGAAATTTCTGATAAACTTATATAAGGTATTAACATACTATAATATACACCAATAATTTTTTAAAAGTTAAATAGAAAAGTTGTATAATGATATTTAATGTGAATAAAGTTAAAATACACACGACTTTTCGTTGAATTAAAATAGTAGATTTGTTTAATTATATATTATAAATGAAAAGAAAAAAAAATAATACTACCCAAGTTTTAAATTATTCCCAAAGTATTTTAAATATTTTGAAAGAAAATAAAAAAAAATCTTTTAATCATAAACAAATAGCATCAAAATTAGGAGTTAATGATGCAAGCAGCAGAAACCAAATTATTAAAAATCTTCACAAACTATTAGCAAAAAAAGAAATAAAGGAAATCGAACGAGGAAAATTTCAGATAGCTATTTCTTCAGAATATTATATAGGGGTAGTTGACATGGCATCGAGAGGAAATGCATATGTAGTAATTGAAGATTTCGATCACGATGTATTTATATCATCAAATAACAGAAGAAAAGCTTTACATGGAGATACTGTAGAATTATATATTTATAAGAGAAATCATAACGGAAAAAAAGAAGGGGAAATTACTCAGATTATTAAAAGAGCACGCTCTGAATATGTAGGCGTGGTACAAATGAACCCTAAATTTGCTTTTGTTGTTCCAGATAGTAATAAAATGCCAGTAGATGTTTTTATACCCTTATCAAAAACTTTAAAAGCACAAGATGGAGATAAAGTTTTAGTAACTTTAGAAGATTGGCCAGAAAAAGCAGATTGCCCAAACGGTAGTATAAAAAAAATACTGGGTAAACCAGGAGAGCATAATACAGAGATTCATTCAATTTTAGCTGAATATGGCCTCCCGTATGAGTTTCCTTCAAATGTAGAAGATTATGCTAATAATATAAATACTTTAATTTCAGAAAAAGAAATACAAGAAAGAAGGGATATGCGGTCTACCCTTACTTTTACTATTGACCCAAAAGATGCTAAAGATTTCGATGATGCCTTATCTTTTAAAAAACTTCCTAATGGAAATTATGAAATAGGAGTTCATATTGCAGATGTTTCTCATTATTTACAAGAAGGTACTATCTTAGATGATGAAGCATATGAACGAGCGACCTCTGTTTATTTAGTTGACAGAGTCGTCCCTATGCTTCCTGAAGTATTATCAAATAATGCTTGCTCCTTAAGACCAAAAGAAGAAAAACTTACCTTTTCTACAGTTTTTGAAATAAATAAAAATGCCATTATAGAAAAAGAATGGTTTGGGAGAACTGTAACCTATAGTGATGCAAGATTTGCATACGAGGAAGCTGAACATATTATTGAAACAAAACAATGTAATATTCCTAAAAACATCTCAATAACAAATAAGGCTTATAAAACAACAACACCTATTAAAGAAGCTGTAATTAAATTAAATGAATTAGCTAAAATAATGCGAGAGGAAAGAATGAAAGCTGGAGCAATTTCTTTTGACAAGGTAGAGGTTAAATTTAATTTAGATAAAACAAACGACCCTGTAGATGTTTTTTTTAAAACCTCAAAAGATGCTAATAAGTTGATCGAAGAGTTTATGTTGTTAGCTAATAAAAAAGTAGCTGAATTTATAGGGAAACAATCACCAGAAAAAACATTTATTTATAGAACTCATGACGAGCCTAATGATGTTAAACTTCAAGGCCTTCAAAGAATAGTTTCTAAATTTGGACACCAATTAAATTTTAAGAACAAAGCAACCACCACTAAATCACTTAACAATCTACTTAAAAACGTGAAAGGAACCAAAGAACAAAATTTAGTAGACACTCTTACAATACGCTGTATGAGTAAAGCGGAATATTCAACTAAAAACATAGGTCATTACGGCTTAGCGTTTGATTATTACAGCCATTTTACATCTCCTATTCGAAGATATCCTGATGTAATGGTTCATCGCTTGTTACAGTATTATTTAGATGGAAACAAAAAAGCAAATCAAGCTCTTTACGAAGAAAAATGTAAACACTCTTCTAATATGGAGGGTTTAGCTACAAAAGCTGAAAGAGATTCTATAAAATACATGCAAGTTAAATACATGCAAGACCATCAAAAAGATAATTTCTTAGGAGTTATTTCTGGAGTTACCGAATGGGGAATGTATGTAGAGATAATTGAAAATAAATGTGAGGGAATGATAAGAATTAAGGATATTAAAGGAGATTTTTATAAATTTAATGCAGAAGAACATGCATTAATAGGAGAACGCACAAAAACAAAATATCAATTAGGAGATCAAGTAGAAGTACAGGTTAAAAAAGCAGATTTATTAAAAAAACATTTAGATTTTGTCTTATCATAATTTATATCTTATGAAAAAAATATACTTTATTACAGTTTTAATGTTTAGTTCTTTAATTTTTTCTCAAACAACAATAAAAAAACCCTTAGGAAAGTTTTCTGAACTCAAAGTTTTTAGCTTTCTAAATGTTGAACTCATAAAAGCAACCACAAACAAGATAGAGGTTTTTGGAAAAAATGCCGAAGACGTTTCTGTTACACAAATAAATAATGCTTTAAAAATAAGATTGCCCTTAGATAAATATTTTTCAAAAAATGATGTGTTTATAAAAGTTTATTATGTTAAAATAAACTCTATTGAGGTTAGTGAAGGAGCAAAGGTTGTGTTGCCACCAATAAAACAATATGAGCTAGAGCTTAAAGCCCAGGAAGGCGGGGAAATCATAACAGAAGTAGATACAAAAGTATTAACTATAAAATCAGTAACTGGTGGAAAAATTAAGGCTTCTGGCGCTACTAAATCACAAAACATTAAAATAAACACAGGCGGTGTTTATATGGGTCAAAATTTAAAAGCTGAATCTTCAAAAGTTGAAATAAAAGCGGGAGGAAAAGCAGAGATAAACAGTATTAATTTCATCGATGTAAAAATTCTCGCAGGTGGTGTTTTGACTATTCATGGCAAAGTAAATGAGTTAAAAGAGAGCACAATAATAGGGGGAAGAATTTTTTACAAAAACTAATAGAGCACAAACAAGCAGATTATGACAGAAGATGTTCGAGTAGCGGCAACCTTAGGTTTTTTTTTAGCTTTTATGATAGGGCCTGTTTTTTTCATGTTAATAGAAACAAGCATTACAAAAGGTGTAAGGGCTGCAATCACTTTTAATCTCGGCGTCGTGGTTGCAGATGTGATATTCATTACAATCGCATATTTAAGTAGTTACCAACTAGTGGAAAACCTCAGCAATCTTCCTGGTCTATATGTCTTTGGTGGCTCAATACTGTCTATATATGGGTTAATAATTCTTATTAAAAAAACCAATCAGAAAGAGATACAAAAACAAATAGACAACACCATAAAGGTTAATTATTTGCAGTTATTTATAAAAGGTTTTTTGTTAAATTTTATAAACATAGGGGTTTTGGTTTTCTGGCTAGGTATTGTTTTAGTAGCAGGGCCAAGCCTAGAAAATGAAGTAACTAGGTTTATAATTTTTTTTTCTGTATTAATTTTAGCATATTTTATGACAGATCTTATAAAAATTATATTAGCCAAACAACTTAAGAAAAAACTAACACCATCCATAATTGTTAAAACAAAAAAAACACTAGGAGCTATGTTGGTTGTTTTTGGATTGATATTGATAATTAAAGGATTTTTACCTAAGGATAGTTTTAACACACAGGACATTATTGAGGGTATAAGAAAATAAAAAAACCACAGATAAGTTTGTGGTTTTTTTAAAAAAGAGGCGTCTAGCGGATTCGAACCGCTGTAGAAGGTTTTGCAGACCTCTGCCTAGCCACTCGGCCAAGACGCCAAAAAGGTTAGCAAATTTAATCAAATTTAAACATTACACAAGACAAATGAAAACTATTGGTAAAAAGAACAACTTAAAATAATAAAGGAATTGGCGGCAAAAATCATTCATTTTATTATTAACCCTATTTCCGGAAAAGGTAGTAATCAGCTTAATTTAGAGCTGGTTTCTAGTGTTTTTAACAGCGAAGAGTTTGATATTAAGACAAAAGAAACGCTAGAGCCGGGACACGCAAAGCGTCTCGCGGTCAAATCAGTAGCTGAAGGAGCGGATATCGTAGTGGCATGTGGAGGCGACGGAACGGTTAACGAGGTTGCTAGCGGCTTAGTTGGGACCGATGTTGGACTGGGCATTGTTCCGATGGGCTCAGGAAACGGACTTGCCTCCACTTTAAAAATACCTAAGAACATTGTAGGTGCGCTTAAATTAATAAAGAAATTTAACACAGTTAGAATTGATGTGGGCCAAATTAATAACGAATATTTTTTTAGCAACACCGGAATTGGTTTTGATGCGAAGGTTATAAGCTATTATTCAAAAACAAAGGGAAGAGGATTTGCTAGTTATTTAAAAGCCGTTTTTTCAACGATTCTTTACAACACTCCATCTCCGCACTTGGTTATTACAACAGAAAACAAGTCATTTGACTTAAGACCGTTTTTGGTTTTTGTATCGAACTCTAGCGAAATGGGTTATGAGATTTCTTTAACTCCACAAGCGTCAGTCCAAGACGGAATGCTTAATGCGATCGTGGTTGAGCCATTGAATAAATTAGAAGTCTTATATTTTGCTTTTTTGCTACTCACAAAAAAGCCCCAAAACTTTAAAAAGGCACATTATTTTTTAACTCAAAACATAGAAATCAAAATCGTTGAAAAAGAATGTTTGTTAAATCAAATAGACGGAGAGTCAACCCAAATCAAAACAAACCAAGTTAAAATAACCCTAAAGAAGGACGCCCTTAAAGCCTTAGTCCCCTAACGTGTCTCAGAAAGCTCAATAGTTACCCTTTCCACATCCCCGCCAATAGGAGGGTTTATTTTAGAGACAGAAACTGTGGCCGACGTAACGGACAGACAGCTACTAAAAATTTTAGAAATGATTCGTTTAGCAACGACCTCTAAAAGCTTTGCCGGAACCCCCATTTCCTCAACCACAATTTGGTTTAGTAACACATAGTCTACCGTGTCGCTCAAGCTATCAGTAGTTGAGGACTTTTCAAGACAGGCAACTACGTTTAAATCAACCCGATAATCACTACCAATAATTGTTTCTTCTTTTAAGCAGCCGTGATACGCATAAATTCTAATATTTTCTACTTTAATAACACCCATATTGTAATATTTAGTGTTATAAAAGTAATAATTATCCTTAAGATATATCTATAAACTTATTATTTGATTAATTTTGCTTAGTATTTGCTTAAGAAATGCAAACAACTATGCTATATAACCACAAGCCGCTCAATTTCATTGAGCAAATTATCGAAGATGACTTAAAAAACGGCTTACCACAAGACAAGCTGAGGTTTAGATTCCCACCAGAGCCGAACGGCTATTTACACATTGGACACACCAAGGCCATTGGTATAAGTTTTGGCTTAGGAGAGCGCTATAACGCTCCGGTCAATTTACGTTTTGACGACACAAACCCAACCAAGGAAGATCAGGAATATGTAGACGCTATTAAGAAAGATATTGATTGGCTAGGGTATAAGTGGGATAAAGAGCTTTATTCATCGGATTACTTCGATGAATTATATGCCTGGACCCTTCAATTAATTAGAGACGGACACGCCTATGTTGATTCACAATCTAGTGAGGCAATGGCAGCTCAAAAAGGAACACCAACACAACCAGGTCAGGATAGCCCGTACAGAAGTAGGTCTATAGAAGAAAATCTAGACCTTTTTGGTAAAATGAAGGATGGCAACTTTAAGGCGGGAACACATGTTTTACGGGCTAAAATAGACATGAAGCACGCCAATATGTTAATGAGAGATCCACTTATGTACCGAATACTGCACACAAACCACCACCGAACGGGGTCAGACTGGTGTATTTACCCAATGTACGATTGGACTCACGGAGAAAGCGATTACTTAGAACAGGTTTCCCACTCACTCTGTTCTCTAGAATTCAAACCTCATCGTGAACTATATGATTGGTTCAAAAACAAAGTGTTTAACTATCAAAAAGAAACACACCCCTTAAAACCAAAGCAGAGAGAGTTTGCAAGGCTTAATCTCAGCTACACAATTATGAGTAAACGAAAACTTTTAAGGTTGGTGGAAGAAAAACTGGTAAAGGGCTGGGACGATCCAAGAATGCCTACTATCTCAGGCTTGAGACGACGAGGCTATACCCCAGAGTCAATTCGTAAGTTTGTAGAAACCGTTGGTGTTGCCAAGCGCGACAACATAATAGATGTATCTCTTTTAGAATTTTGTGTTCGCGAAGACCTAAACAGAAAAGCGTCCAGAGTTATGGCTGTTTTAGACCCAATTATTCTTGAAATAGAAAACTACCCAAAAGGAAAGGAGGAGTGGTTAGAGGCCGAAAACAATCCAGAGGATGAAAAAGCAGGAGTTCGCACCCTTCCTTTTTCTAAAGTTCTTTATATAGAGAGAGCCGATTTTAAAGAAGAAGCTAGCAGTAAATATTTTAGGCTTTCTTTAGAAAAAGAGGTGAGGTTAAAAAGCGCCTATATTATTAAAGCCACAAGAGTTTCTAAAAATGCCAATGGTATAATCACAAAAGTTTATTGCACATACGATCCATTAAGTTTGAGTGGAAGTAAAACTCCCGAAAGCCTTAGAAGAGTTAAAGGAACTATACACTGGGTATCTAAACCCCACGCGATCGAATCTGAAGTAAGGGAATACGACCGGTTGTTTATTAATGAAAACCCAGACAGTCATAAGGATGATTTTATATCATTTATAAACCCTGAATCACTTAAAGTGAGTAGCGCGTTTATTGAGCCGCACATTAAAAAAGCATCTATCGGACAACACTTCCAGTTTCAGCGCTTAGGCTATTTTAATCTAGACAAAGACAGCGCTCTTGACAGCTTAGTTTTTAACAAAACTGTAGGGCTAAGAGATACCTGGGATAAAAAACCGCTCAAGCAACCTCAAAGAACCCAGGGCTCACCCACCTTAAAAAAGAAGCCAATAGATCTTATTAAGCAGTTAGGGAAAAAATACACAAACCTTCCTGAGTCCAAACAGTTAAAAGTTAAAACTCAAATCAAAACTCTTGCCAAGGAGGTTTCATACGACGACTTGCAGCCACTATTCAACACGGCAACAAAAAAAGTTGGCACCCGAATAGCGGTAGCGATAACATTAAAAGTTCTAATGGATAACGGTCTAGCTAAAAACGATAAAATAAAAGACTTTCTAGAGTCTGTTAAAGCAGACAAAGCCCCACTACTAAATAAAGAAGCTTAGTCTTATTTATTCTTTTTTGGAGCATTTTTCATAGCCTCCCCAATTTGATTACTAGCAGTAAAACTTGCTACCATGTCGTTTAGCATATTACTTCCGGCTTGTGGCGAGTTTGGCAGTAGTATGAGATTGCTGTTTGTTTCTTGCCCAATAGACTGGAGTGTGTCATAGTGTTGTGTAACAACAATTAAAGCGGACGCTTCTTGAGAGTTTATGCCAACTTTATTTAATACCTCTACAGATTCTTCAAGACCACGAGCAATTTCTCTACGCTGGTCTGCAATACCTTGACCCTGAAGCCTTTTGCTTTCAGCCTCAGCCTTTGCTTTTTCCACAATTAAAATCCTAGCCGCATCACCTTCAAACTGAGCAGCAATTTTTTCTCGCTCCGAAGCATTAATTCTGTTCATTGCTTCTTTAACCTGGGAGTCGGGATCAATATCGGTAACCAAAGTTTTTATTATGTCGTAACCGTAGTCCATCATTGCCTCGTTAAGCTCTGTTTTCACAGCAATGGCAATATCATCTTTTTTCACAAAGACACCATCTAGCTTCATTTTTGGAACCTCGGCCCTAACAACATCAAACACATAAGAGGTGATTTGATCGTGAGGGAAGTCTAGCTTATAAAATGCGTCATAAACCTTGAGTTTTATAACTTTAAATTGCACCGACACCTTGAGTTTAACAAACACATCGTCTTTTGTTTTTGTTTCTATTAGAACGTCCAACTGCTGAATTTTTAGACTCATACGACCAGCAATACGGTCGATTAAAGGAATTTTAAAATGAAGGCCAGATTGGCGTATACTTAAGAACTTACCGAAGCGCTCAACAACAACAGCGGATTGCTGCTTAACTGTAAAAAGGGCAGCAAACAAAAGTAAGATTCCGAAAAAAATAAGAGTTAGTGTGAAGTAGTTCATAGAAATGGTTTTAAAAAAAATTAAGATCTAATTTAAGAAAACAGCTTGTAATTAAAAAGTTATTTTAACTTAAAATAAACAGGTGTGTTTTCTGGCAAACTTGAAGCGTGATTAAAATAGATCAAACCGCCTTCAAAACTCGCTTCAATCAAATAAAAGTCACCCTTGTAAAACGATTTTTTAGTAACAGCTCTTAGGGCGCTTTTCCGAACAACAACAACCTGATGTGCATAATAAATTATATTGTTTATTATGCTGTAGTCTCCAAAGAAAGCTGCCACTGATGGGTGTTTTGGATTCTTATATACTACAGCTGGACTACCTTCGACTAAAACCTCTTTATTTTCAAGTACGATCATATTGTCAGCGTAAGGCAAAACGTCTTCTTTGTCGTGTGTGGCTATGATACAAGTGATTTTGTTTGAATTCAAAAACGAAAATAAATTTTTTCTTAAGCTATGTTTTTTAAAATTGTCAATATGACTAAAAGGCTCGTCAAGAAGAAGAATCTCAGGCTGATTTGCGATAGCTCGTGCGAGAGCAACCCGCTGTTTTTGACCACCACTCAAAAACTTAACCTTTGTACCAGAAAACTCTTCTAGTTCAACGATTTTTAAAAGCTCATTAGTGCGAGTTTTTTTCTCTTCAGGAAAGAAGTTTGATAAATATGTCCCAATGTTTTCAGCCACAGAAGTGTATGGCATTAGATCAAATTCTTGAGACACGTACTTCATGAAGTCATGACCCACAACCAACTTATTTTTAGGTCCTAATATTTTTTGTCCAGACCAAGAGATTGATCCACTAGACACGTCCATTTTTCCAAAAATCAATTTTAAAAGAGTGCTTTTTCCCGAGCCACTTCCACCTACAACAGACAAGCAGTCTCCTTTACTAACATCAACAGAAATTGAATTTAATACGCTTTTTTCTTTGTAGCCAAACGAAACCTTTGATATGGAAAGCATTTAATAGGAATTATAGAACATTTGCAATCAAGTGCTCGGCGATTTGTATTGCGTTTGTAGCAGCACCTTTTCTCAGGTTGTCAGCAACAATCCACATGTTTAGGGTTTTTTCAAGTGTCTCGTCTCGCCTAATCCTACCAACAAACACATCGTCTTTACCGTTTGCAAAAATCGGCATCGGATATGTGTTTGTGTCTATATTGTCTTGAACAGTAACACCAGGAGTTTGGTTTAGTAAAACCCTTACATCTTTGAGCTTAAAATTGTTTTTAAATTGCACATTAACAGATTCTGAATGACCTCCAGCGGTTGGGATTCTCACCGCCGTAGCGGTTATGGCAAACGAATGATCGTTTAGAATTTTTTGAGGCTCTTTGGCCAACTTCATTTCTTCTTTGGTGTAGCCGTTATCTAAGAACACGTCACAGTGAGGCAGCGCGTTTCTACCAATAGGATATGGGTAAGCCATTTCACCATCAACTCCTTTAATCTCATTTTCTAATTGTTGAACAGCTTTCACGCCTGTCCCTGAGACAGACTGGTAGGTCGAAACCACCACCCGCTTCATTTGATAGGCTTTGTGGAGTGGATAAAGCGCCATTACTAATTGAATTGTTGAACAGTTTGGGTTTGCAATTATTGTGTCTTTTTTCGTTAACTCAAAGGCATTGATCTCAGGAACAATTAATTTTTTTGTTGGATCCATTCTCCAAACAGACGAGTTGTCTATTACTACAGCTCCAGCATCAGCAAACTTTGGAGCCCACAATAGAGAGGTTTCACCTCCAGCAGAAAAAATAGCAATATCCACACTCATTTTTAACGCATCCTCAAGTCCGACGATTGAATGGTTTTCACCTTTGAATTTTATTAGTTTACCTACACTCCGCTTAGAAGCAACAAGTATTAGCTCAGAGACAGGAAAGTTACGCTCCCCAAGCAACTTCAATATTACAGAACCCACCATCCCTGTGGCACCTACAACTGCTATTTTCATTTTACATGTGTTTTTATTATAGAAGCAAAATTAATAAAATAACCAAACCGAATACAGGTATAATTCGAAAAGAGAGTGCTTATGACGCTTCTTTACGAATATCATAAAAAAAGAGGTTTTTTAATACAATTAACCTCAATAAAACCGGTTTTTACCAGTAAACTTATTTGATAAATTTGCGCGTTACTCGTTGTGAAATCCCCGCGATTAGTTCGTAAGAAATTGTATTAGCGAACTCCGCCGCCTCTTCGGCAGGAAGACCGGGCCCAAAAAGGACAACCTCATCACCCTCTTCACACTTTATTTTAGTCACATCAATCATTATCATATCCATACACACATTTCCTATAATATGAGCTTTCTGGTGGTTAATATAGACAGTCCCAACACCATTTCCATACTGCCTTCCCACTCCGTCTGCATGTCCCAGAGGTATTGTTGCTATTTTAGAATCAAACTCACAAACGTAACCCCTATTATATCCGACACTATCGCCAGTAGTAGCACTAAAAACTTGGGAAACAACAGATTTCAAACTAGCAACAGGAGTGAGCTCATGAGCTTTCTTATTAAAATTGCCATATCCATAAAGACCAATACCACACCTTACCATGTCAAAATGAGCATCAGGATAATTTAACACCCCTGATGTATTGCACAGGTGTCGAATAATCGGGTAATTGAAGCTGTTAATAAATTTTTCAGAAATTGATCGAAAAAGAGCTATTTGATTCTCGGTGAACTCTTTTTCGTTTAAATCCTCGCTTGCGGCTAAATGAGAAAACACAGACTTCACCTTTAATAAAGAACCCTCAGTCAATCCGCTTACCACTAAACCAACTTCACTTAACTTAAGACCTAAACGGTTCAAGCCAGTGTTAAATTTTATATGTACAGGATAATTGATGACCCCACAATCAAGGGCAACTTTTTTAAACTCCTTTAATAGCTTTAGACTGTAGAGGCTAGGCTCTAGAGAGTGTTTAACCGCTAGTTTAAGATTGCCGGGCTGAGGATGGAGCACTAAAATAGGTGTTTTAATACCAGATTCTCTTAATTCAACTCCTTCCTTAACGTAGGCTACGGCAAAATAGTCAACACGAATTTTCTCGAGATATTTAGCAACAACAATAGCGTCGCTTCCATAGGCAAAAGCCTTCACAACTGCAAGAAAAAGCGTGTTTTGCTGAAGCTTAGACTTTAAAAAATTAAAATTAGACTTCAAAGCACCAAGGTTGATTTCTAGAGTTGTTTCTGAAACCTTAGACATTAGATTTTTTTTTTGAATCATCTATACCCATGGCCTTTGTGTTACTAACACCCTTAATTTTTTTTTCAGCAGTTGCTTTATAGTAGGCTGCTCTACTTAGCGGCTCATATTCGTTTATTTGCCCTAAAAGAACCAAATTATCATTTTTAGACTTTCTGTGGCTATATTGTGCTAAATTTCCTGTTCGTGTGCAAACGGCGTGTACTTTTGTTACATATTCAGCTGTAGCCATTAGGTTTGGCATGGGGCCAAAGGGATTTCCTTTAAAATCCATATCTAGTCCCGCAACAATAACACGCACTCCTTTATTGGCAAGATCATTACAAACAGTTACAATTTCTTCATCAAAAAATTGTGCCTCATCTATTCCAACAACATCGCAGCCATCAGCTAAAAGCGGTATGTTTGAGGCTGACGGTACAGGTGTCGATCGAATCTCATTGGCGTCATGCGACACAACCATCTCATTGTCGTACCTTACATCAATGGCGGGTTTAAAAATTTCAACCTTTTGTTTGGCAAAGTGAGCGCGCCGCAACCTGCGAATTAGTTCTTCTGTTTTTCCAGAGAACATTGATCCGCAAATTACTTCGATCCAGCCAAATTGTTCTTTTGGGTTTACTGTATTTTCGAGAAACATTTTGTAATTTTAACGCAAAACGAAATTAACTTTCATTTTTATAAAGGTGGCGTAAATTTATTAAAAATCAAAAGTATTAAATTTAAAAGTTACAAAAAAGCATTATTAAGACGTTTGTTGCACAAACAATAGCGTAGTAAACACATAAAACTCATAAAATGAAAAAGCAACTAGAGTCTGAACTAATTAGTATAGCACATAAGATTCTCAAACTTGCTGGTCGAGAAGACCTTGGGAAAATGGAGGTCGAAATATCTACACTCTACCAAAAGGTAACCATCTTAAAGTTTCTTGAAGATAATCAGCTAGAGCCTATCTCAAGCACAAAGGACCTCGGTCGGTCTTTTTTTGATTCTCTTAAACCTGCAGATATTGGGGCCGAAAAAATCATGGCCAGCAAACAAAAGAAGTCAGGACCCGAAAGAACAGTATCAAACCCCGCTGAGAACCCCAAAGGGGAGGTTGGTGATAAGGAGCGAGACGTTATAATACCAGACAGTACAGTTAGCGAAATAACCCAAGAGGAAGAGAAGCTAGAACAAAACAACAACAACTTATTTAGCGAAACTCAAGAGCATGACCTAAGTACACTTTCTCCCAGTTATTCCCAATTACCAATATTTGAAGCGAAACAGGTTGCCCCTAAAAAGTCGTCACTAAACGACACATTAAAACCTCAAGGGTTTCAAATTGGGCTCAATGATAGGTTAGCATTTGTAAAGGGTTTATTTGAGAACAGCAACGAAGATTATGACCGGGTTTTGTCTCAGCTAAGCACCTTAGACTCATACATTGATGCAATCAACTTGTTAAACACTGTCATTAAGCCCGACTATAATAACTGGAAGGATCAAGAAGAGCTAGAAGCAAGGTTTTTAGAGGTTATTCAAGGGAAGTTTAATTAAACCAAGGAGCGACACAATCATAATCCTCAATTTTTCATTATTTTTAACCTAATAACACAACGGTAATGTCTTCAGATTTAAAATATGCAGTTTTTGGAAGTGGAAGCTGGGCAACAGCGATAGTCAAAATGCTTTGCGAAAACCTAGATGAAGTTGGTTGGTTTGTCAGAAGCCAACAAACGATTAACTATATATTGTCTGAAGAGCACAACCCTTCATACTTGAGCTCTGTTGAGCTTCACACAAACCAGCTAAAGTTGGCATGCGATATAAATGAGCTGGCAAATTATGCCGATATTTTAATATTCGCGATACCTTCTGCTTTTATTGAAAACGAATTAACAAAACTCAATGTTGATATTTCGTCTAAGATAGTCGTATCTGCAGTAAAGGGAATCATTCCTGAATCCGGACATCTTGTAGGTGAGCATTTTGAAAAAAAATATTCAGTTAGATCCGGAAACATTGTTGTTTTAGCAGGACCCTGCCATGCAGAAGAAGTTGCGCTAGAACGCTTGTCTTATATTACTGTAGCTTGCGCTAATTTAGAAACAGCTAACGAGATAGCGGGGCAGTTTTCAAGCAATTACATTAAAACAAATACAAATGATGACGTTATTGGCGCTGAATACGCGGCTATGATTAAAAACATTTATGCTATTGCTGCCGGAATAGCTCATGGGTTAGGATATGGAGATAATTTCCAAAGTGTTTTAATGAGTAGTGCTACTCGAGAAATGAAGCGATTTATTAAAAAAGTGCACAAAAAGAAGCGTAATATTAATGAGACCGTTTATTTGGGAGATTTATTAGTGACCTGCTATTCATTATTTTCTAGAAATAGAATGTTCGGAAATATGGTTGGGAAGGGGTATACCGTAAAGTCTGCGCAAATGGAAATGAGCATGGTTGCCGAAGGATATTATGCCACAAAAAGCGCTTATCAAATCAATCAAAACCAAGAGGCACCCGCCAAAACACCTATTATAGACACGGTCTATGAAATTATATATTCGCATAAGAATGCAAAAAGAGCTTTTGAAAAACTAACAGATAAAATAAGTTAACTTCTCAAAACCCCCCTTAAGCCCATAAGCGGGACTTTTTCAACAGAAGCCGTATTAATTGTGTTTTTTCTAAACACAAAAGACTTCTCAAATAGCTTATTGTCATCAAAAAAAGACACATTAAAAACGTTATTCATTGACAAAACAGCCTCCTGAATCATTTCAATTTTAGCAAAACTTTTTGGAGGAAGCTCATCAATTTTTTTCCTAAAAGTTGTAGTGATTTTATTCCTTGAATATCCTTTTGTCACAACAATAACCATATCTAAGCAAATAGCCTTATTATTAATTAGATATGCGTTCCAGTCAAAAACTTTATAGGTTTCGTTATACTCTCGTGTAACAGCGATATACACGTCTTTAACATCTGAAATATGAATGTCTTTTTTCAAAAAGAGAATTTATAGGGCGCTTTTAAACTGCTCCAAAAAGCGAACGTTGTTTTCACTTAATAACCTTATGTCGCTAATCTGGTGAAGCAACAAAGCGATTCTGTCGATCCCCATTCCAAAAGCAAAACCAGAGTACTCCTTTGAGTCAATCCCGCAATTCTCAAGAACGTTTGGATCTACCATTCCACAGCCCATAATTTCAAGCCAACCCGTTCCTTTGGTCATTTTGTAATCTGTTTCCGTTTCTAAACCCCAATACACATCAACCTCAGCGCTCGGCTCTGTAAAGGGAAAGTAAGACGGTCTTAGACGAATTTTTGATTTGCCAAAAAGTTCGGTTGTGAAATATTGCAGCGTTTGCTTAAGATCTGCAAAGCTTACGTTTTTATCAATGTATAATCCCTCCACTTGATGAAAAAAGCAATGAGAACGCGCAGAAATAGCTTCGTTCCTGTAAACCCTTCCAGGTGATATTGTGCGGATAGGGGGCTTGTTTTTTTCCATGTATCTAACCTGGACGGAGCTTGTGTGAGTACGCAATAAAATATCTGGATTTGTTTGTATAAAAAAGGTGTCCTGCATGTCTCTAGCAGGGTGGTGTTCTGGTAAGTTTAGTGCTGTAAAATTATGCCAATCATCTTCAATTTCCGGCCCCTCACTTACGTTAAACCCAATTCTAGAAAAAATGTCAATGATTTGGTTTTTGACCAGAGAGATTGGGTGGCGAGCCCCTATTTCAAAAGGCTCTCCTGGTCGAGACAGATCACCAAAAATAGCGCTGTCGTTAACACTGTTCGACAAAGACCGCTTTAATTCATTTACCTTGTCCTGAGCCGCCCCTTTTAATTTATTAATTGCCTGACCAAAGTCTTTTTTTTGTTCACTCGGCACCTCCTTGAAGCTTGCAAACAAATCAGTTAAGACACCTTTTTTCCCAAGAAACTTAATCCTAAAAACCTCAACCTCTTCTAAAGACTGTGAATTGAAAGTTTTAGCTTCTTCTATAAGTTTATGGATGTGTTCTATCATGATAAAGTAAAAATAAAAACCAAATTTAAGAAAAGTTAATTAATAAACTCCGCCTCAAGAAAATAGTTTACAATCGCATCTTTCATAAGGACGCTTTGCTCACCAGCTTTAAGGTTTGGCAACGCTTCCTTAATGGTGTAATGAGGCCAGCCCTGTTCGTCAAAACAGTCAAACTCATAGTATCCATAAGGTTCAAGAAGTCTACAAATGGCAATGTGCATTAGGTTAAGTTTTTCGTCTTTCTTAAATTTTCGGTGCAATTGACCAAGCTCCTGAACACCAATAAGATAGATGATTCCATCAAGGTCCAGCGTTTCGCCGTCAGCAAACTTTGAGGATAGTTTTTTTACTACTTCATCCCATCGTTTTTTAAGTTCTTTGTCTCTAGCCATAATTATTTCGTAAATTTAGGGTGTATTAAAATAGAAAAGAAACATTTGTGTTAGAATGTTAATGCTATTTTTTAACCTAAACCATGCAACGTGTCAGTTATTGATATTATTATTGGAGCGCTTATATTGTACGGAGTAGTTAAGGGCTTTTTTAAGGGCCTTTTTGTCGAAGTAACCTCTTTATTAGCGCTGCTAGTCGGTGTTTATGGGGCGGTATATTTTAGTAATTATGCTGCCGAAATTTTGTTAAACAACTTTGACTGGAGTGAAAAGAATACAAATATTATTGCTTTTGCAGTTACATTTGTAGCTATTGTGATGGCAATTTCCCTTGCCGGGAAGGTGCTAACGAAACTTGCTGATTTTGCCGCATTAGGCCTTTTAAATAAGTTACTAGGAGCTCTTTTTGGAGGCGCCAAAATTGCGTTAATAATAAGTGTATTGCTATTAATATTTAACACGTTAAACAGAACGATTCCTTTTGTGTCAAATGATGAGATAGAGGCGTCACTGTTTTATAGCCCTATTAAATCGTTAGCGCCTGTAATTTTACCAGAGCTAATGAACGCTACAAGTGAAGCGGGATTACCAATAAGACCTACAACCTAGAACCCTTTAAGTGTTGTTATTTATTTAGCCCCTTAACACATGCTATAAAATCACTATAGATACACTCCTCACTTATAAAGTCTGGAATAATATCAATTCGCTCCATCATATATCGCGGCTGTTTTAGAACGTTTACAAATAATACTTTTATATTTTTAGCTTGCAATTCTTGAATCATATCTTCCATTGCATATAGTCCAGATTGGTCCATATATTGCATTTTTCCGAGGCGCAAAATAACCGTAGAAGCAGTATCAGGAATTTGTTTGTACAACTGTTGAAAATCAGATGTAGACCCAAAAAATAACGGACCTTTAACGTGTTTAATAAACACTGTATCTTTTAGCGCTTCAGGAAAGCCTCCCTCATCTGGCCAAGCCTTTTCTTTTAAAGGCTTAACATCAGAATATTTAGTTGTTAAATCACCGATTTTTTTCATGAACATTAAACAAGATATTATCAACCCTATCCCAACAGCAAATATTAAGTCCCAGAAGGTAGACAACAATAGTACAATTAGCATAATTAAAACCTCTGAACTTACCTTTAAGGGTCCAAAAGACAGGTCTCTTGGAAGAGCCGGAATTGCCCTTAATCCTTTATAGTCCATTACGCCAATTCCAACGGTTATTAATATTCCAGAAAGAACCGCTGTAGGAATTTTAGAGGCAATTGGCCCAAGGACAAGTAAAACAAAAAGCAATACAATTCCAGCGATCATTCCCGAGACTTTTGTTTTTCCTCCAGAGTTTATATTGACAACGGTTCTTATGGTAGCACCTGCTCCTGGAATACCACCGAAAATAGACGCAATACTATTGCCAATACCCTGACCAATAAGTTCTTTATTAGGGTTGTGCCTAGTTTTGGTCATATTATCTGCAACGACGCTTGTTAGTAGCGAATCAATAGCGCCGAGCAATGCGAGCGTAAACCCCGTAAATACGTAGGGCGTTATTGTTGCAAGTTTAAATTGAGTAAAAATAGCAAGTTGCAACATCGGTAATCCACTAGGAATTTCTTCAATAGGTTTATAATCGAGCCCAAACAAAACTGCAACTCCAGACATTATAACCAAGGCAACTAACGTACTTGGAACCGCTGTCGTGATGCGTTTAAACCCATAAATAATTAGAATAGTCCCCAGTGCAAGCAATAATTCTAGCCAATTGATATTTTGTAATGCTCTTGGCATGACTTTCAGCGCCCCTATAGTTCCAGAAGCCTCATTTGAAGCGAGTGTTTTAGCCTCTTTCATGATTTCTTCATTTGTAATCAAAGAAGCTCTATTTATCGCACCTTCAAAGCTCTCTAAAACCAGAACACCCTCTCCGACCTCATCTTTTAATATTTTTTGAATAATCACCTCTTCGGCCTGTGTTTTAAACTGACTAACAAAGCCGTTGTCTTCTTTGGGATTGTAGCCAAGAGACGGCAAAATTTGTGTTAGTAATATAATCACTCCAATTGCGGTCATAAACCCAGAGACTACAGGGTAGGGAATATATTTAATATACTTCCCAAGCCCTAACAAGCCCAATCCTACTTGAGATAGGCCAGCGATCAGAAATACGGTTAATATTGCGGGAAGAGCAATGTTAATGTCGCCATTATTCGCAGCTACAATTCCCGAAACCACAACCATACTCACTGCAGTCATTGGAGCCGTGGGCCCAGAAATTTGTGTGTTGGTCCCCCCAAAAAGAGCGGCAAAAAAACTAATAAATATTGCGCCGTAGAGCCCAGCGCTAGGCCCTAGGCCAGATGAGACTCCAAAAGCCAAGGCCAATGGAAGTGCTACAACACCAGCTGTAATACCTCCAAAAGCATCTCCTCTTATATTAGAAAAAAACTGTTTCATTGTTATAAATTTTAATTAGAATTTACAAAGCAGATGAGCTTTGTAGCGATCACTCAAAAAAACTTAAACAAATTCTGGAGGAGGAAAGACACTTTTAAAGTCAAGCGTTTTAACGTTCAGTTTCGAAAACCCATAAAATAATGAAGAGAGCGCCACAAAAAAGTGTACCTCCATAATAATATTTTTATCAAAATCAAGCTCAAAAAACTCTCTGGCGTCTTGTGACTCTTTATTTTCGCCCTCTTTTTCCATTGTTGTATGAACAGAAGCAGGCTCGTACTTTGAGATTAAAAGCTCAAATGTTGGCATCACCAAAACTAACAGAAAAGACACTGAGAGGAGCAAAGAAAGTAATTTATAAACAGGCGCTTTGTAAAAGGTCATAGGTAAATATATAACAAATAACAAGAAGAAAGAAAAAAGTGAAAGACACTATGAATTAAAGCTCTTTAAGTTTAGAGCTAGTAATCCAGCCCATTTCGCCGTTTAGCAGCTTTATTTTTGACCAATTATCTCCGTAGTTTTCAATCACTAAAACCTTGGTGCCCTCATGTAAGGTGAACACTGTTCCGGCCCTAAGATTTGGCTCCATCTTAGCTTCAATTTCTTTCGCAAAAATGATTGCAGGCCGCAAGGACTTCTCAAGTCTATCTTTTTTAAACAATAAAAAAAGTGCGCTTATTAATAGAAGCAAAACAAGGTTGCTTGACACGAAAAAGATTCTTTTTTTTGATTCAGAATAAGAAAGGAAATAACACAAAAAGAGCACTACAAGTAAAGACACCAGTCCAACACACCTTACCGCCCATCCATCAACACTAAGGCTATTTAGTATTTTAGAAAACAGCTTTGAAAGTCTGTTTACAGGAACTTCTTGAATAGAATCAATGGTCATTTTTTGAGCAAAACCTAAATTGGTTGCAATGTCTTTGTTGGTGGGCTCAATTAAAAGCGCTTTCTCATAATAATAAATACAAAACGCAATTTCATTTAATTTGTAATAGCAATTTGCAAGATTGTAATACAATGCCGCTGAGTGTTGGTTCGTCAACAAGATTGACTTGTATTTTGAAGCGGCTTTTTGATAATCACCAGAATTATATAATTGATTTGCTTTATCAAAAGCCTCGTTTACTTGAGAAAAACCAATCAAGCTAACCGTCCAGAAAATAAGAAAATGCTTCATTGTTTTATTTTAATTGTTTATCCAGCGCAGTAATTATCTGCGCGGCTTTTTCGTAATCATTTTCCATATCAACGTTCGAAAGCGGCGTGTACCTTGCGATTTCACAAGAAGTTAAAACAGAAACAAACCCCTTTAAAACTGAGAGATCCACATGCTTTTCAGCTAATAATTCACTGATTTTATCTTTATTAAAATCGCTAGTTTCTATAAGTAATTTTGATTTTAAATAATTGTGCAGAGCACGCTCTAAGGCATTGTAAAATTGTTCTTTTTTGCCCAAATATCTTTTAGCTTCTCCGAGGTATTTCCGCGCTAATCTATTTGCTTTTTTAATTTTATTTCCAGTAACGTCTAACGCTCTTGCGGACCGGCGCCTTATTACAAACAAAAAAACAGGAATCAGTAAAAAAGGACCCAAGAGCAATACCCAAAACAGCTTAGATTTAAAAAAGGGTTTAGACTTGATAGCTGTAAAGTTAGCAGTTGTTTTAAACGGTCGGAATTGGTTTGAGCTAGATGAGATAATGTTTTCATTCGATTTGATTAAACCTTTGTTTTCTGCTTTAGAGCTTAGTCCCGGACCAGCATCAACAGATATAATTAACCGCTTAGAGTCGACGGTTTTATAGCGTTTAGTTTTTAGGTCAAAATAAGAAAAAGAAACACTAGGAATGGGGTAATTCCCCGTGCCGTTGGGTACGACCGTGTAGGAGTCGGTTATTCTCCCCCTCATTCCAGAAGCAAGCATTGACACCTTTTCAGTGTGTTCCGGCTCATAAACTTCTAATGCACTCGGCAGTATTAACTTCGGAACTCTAAAAAGCTTTAAGTTTCCGACACCAGAGACCTCTAAACGAACTTCAAAAGCCTCAGAAGTTTTCAGCTCTTTTTTGTTTGTTGTAAGTTTAAAATCGAAAGACCCAACCGCCCCAGAAAAATTTTCTGGCTTGTCTTTTTCAGGAAGTGGCATCACATTAATAGCCCTATTGCCAGCGGAGACCCTTCTGTTAACACTGTTCATATAAGACCTACCAAATACATCACGCCTGTTAGACGGAACCTCAACAGTTACATCAAGTGACAAAGGCTCTATATTTAATCGCCCTGTTTTTTGAGGATATAAAACTATTTTTTTAATAATTACATAAAGGTAATCTTCTCCTTTATATGTACCTTGCTGAACTCCCAGACCTTCCACATCGATGTCTTGACTCCAAAAATCATTATAACGAGGCTTGTCTATTTCTCGTGAGTTTCTAACCCCAACCTCCTGAGCGACATACAACTTATACACTACTGTTATTGCTTCATTTAAATACGGACTTGAGTTTGAAACCTCAGCAACAAGATGTATTTTTTCAGAAGCAATGTAATTTGGGTCATTGGGATCTTTAGGCTTGTTTATGGCCGCGCTAACCGTTATTTTTATTGGAAGTGTTTTGTAAACCTCACCATCAATTTCAATAGTTGCTTGGCCTATAGTAAATTGTCCTCTTTTTTTAGGAGCTAAAAAATAACTGTAGGTTTTTGAAAACGATCGAACACCATTTACCCAAGAATTGTTTATTGACTGACTAGGTCCGCCAACAATACTGAAGTTTTCAAATCCAGGAGGGTTAAACTCGTCCCCATCTTTGTTCATTGTAAAGTCAACACGAAGGCGCTCATTAATGCCGAGCTGTCTCTTACTAACTTTTGTATTAAAAGACACTTGAGCCGAGAGGAACCCAAACATAAAAAAAGAAAAGATAAGTGCTTTTATTTTCATTTTACCAGTCCTTTTCGGTTTGAACTTTAACTCCTTTTGTTTTGGAGGCATTCATTTTATCTTGTACCTTTTTTTCTTCGTTATTCATTGCTTCAAGTAGGTTTTTTACTTGTTGTGGAGACATTTTTCCAGGCTGAGGCCTTGGTTTTCCTTTGTCCTTGTTTGGGTCTTTGTCTTTTTGATCTCCGTCACCTTTTTTAGGTTTTCCATCTTCATCTTCTTTTTCGTCTCCTTTTTTTTCGTCCTTATCTTCGTCTGCTTTGTCTTTGTTTTTTTCCT
>ERZ1048068.380-NODE-380-length-41478-cov-27.383507_pt1 | contig 41478 bp, 24 predicted proteins | sample MGYA00383098_ERZ1048068 | MGnify/ENA primary metagenome ERZ1048068 (study PRJEB29581, sample SAMEA5548368) | metagenome | biome: marine; feature: coastal; material: water | depth 1 m | study: Short-term variability in the microbial, nano- and picoplankton...
GTACATTTACAAAGTCCCAATCTGTACACATTGTTTTGTACAAGCCTTCTCTTGCGCCGTAAATAGCCCAACGTCCGTTTTCAACATCTGCGCCGATCATCAACCAAATGTACAAACGGTGCAAATTCTTCCAATGATTTTTATGAAAGTCTTCTACACTAACACGCATGCCTTGATCCAGTGCCATTTTAACACCTTCTCTAAATCCGGCACGCCATGCCTGATGTGGTGTAGCATTATTCATAATAGTGCTAAAAGTTCCATTCATTTGTATGTACTGTGTGTCCCAGCAGAAATCTACTTGTGCATGTGGATTGTTTTCTGGAGCATTTTCATGTGTACGCATATTCAGCACATGTTGTTTAGGCCAACATTTGATGCCGCCATTACCGTATGTAAGATTGTTGATAGTGTTAAGTGCAGTCCAACTAATAACTTTGTTAGTAAGATCAGTATCAGTATTAAAATCAATTGCCTGATTTAAAAAGTCTGCGTTTATAATGTTATCTGCATCTACAGTAATAAATCGATCTGTTGTGGATTTTTCTGCTGCTGCTTTATGTGCGCTATCACTACCTTTGACTCCTTTAACATGTTCTGCCCAAGGACATTTGCTGACTAAATCAGCAAAGTTTTTTTCTGCATTAGGTTCGTCGTAGCTTAGATAAATTACATCATAGTCTACTACTCTAAAAGTATTAGTCATTCACTTCCTCATAATGATAAGTATCGAATCTACGCATAGTATATACGGAAACTTCTTCATTGTCAAACTCAAAATCATTTTCAAACGCAACTTCTAAACTATCCGGAAATTGTAATAACTTATACAGCACGTTAGGATCATCTTTTTTTGTCACACTAAAATAATAATTTTGTAAATTAATTTCTATATTTTGTTGTTGTAAGTCTTGTGCAAAGTTTTCATCAACTTTAACTCTCCAACATTTTTTGATATTATCTTTAGTTATAATAATTTGATTTTCATCAGGTTTTTCTTTTGGAATTTCATATAAAAATGCCCACATAAGTTTTTCATCATCGACTTGTTTTAAACTTTTGATACTATATTTTTTCTCTAAAAAATCAAATTCAACTATATGTTCTAACAAACTTAATTTACCAGTAATAAAGTCTTCAACTTCTACAAAGTCTAACTCTAAGTTTTTGAATCGTTCATCAGGCTTATTAGTGACTTTATAGATTGTTCCATCGTCTTTAAAACATACATATCTTTTTAGATTCATTTTATATTCCTAAATATTTTTCATACTTTTTGACTAGTTTGTTTGTGACAAAATCTTTTTCAGTATAATGAAACACACCTGATTGTTTATAATTTCCAATTTTTAATTGTAAATCATCGTCTATATATACGCCTAATCTATCTTGCCATCTATAAGCAAATTGATCTTCCCAGTTTTGGCATCTTGATTTCATATGTACAAAACTTGGATACTTTGTTTTTTCATTAGTAATAAGATGCAAGTTATCCATAATCATTGTTGCTATAGAGGCAGTAATGTCCATACTTGGATGAGGCAAATGCTTAAATTGAGTATTAACCTGTTTGTAAAATTGTTGCCAATTGTTTGTAATCATTTCTAACCAGTTGTTAAATTCGTGTGCCATTTCACTCTTTTTAAAATAATGACATCCATTGTATAAATTTGGTAGATTATTTTTATAAAAACGTTGTCTATAAAAAGAGTCTGCAGGAATTGTTTCACCCCTGTAAGTTGTGACATTAGTTGTATAGAATAGATCGTATGTTTTTAAAAAATCAAACCATAAAGAAAGATCGTCTAGCACTAACATATCAGTATCAATTACTAATGTTTCTTCATAAGGAACTGCATGGTATATTTTCCATCTATTACTTACCTTCCAGTTTTCTTCCTGTGCATGATCGCCCCATGGTATTTCAACTACATGATCAAAGACTTGTTTGTATTTTGTAGGAACAGGGTCGTTTGTAATTAAACATGTATTGCTATTTTTATTAGTTGCTTTGATACTCATTGCCGCAAGATAGGCTTGTCTAATATAATCAAAATCACTATTTTGAGCAAGCATTGTAAAATTATTTGTTGTCAATAATTCTCTCCAAACTAAATTTATTCATAACATGACAATTACTACCTTTTAAATTTACAGCGGTATATTCACCTAATCGGCTTTGTTTTTGTACTAGTATTTTTATTTCGTCATCAACTATATCTATTAGTACATCTTTGTCTATACTAAAGAATTTAGTACCTGGCAATTTTCCTACAAATTCGCCAGCTTGATAACCGTTCATAATATGGATTGCAATACTAAATGCAAAATCATTTCTAAATACTGTTGTGCGGAACTGATACATGCTTCTATAATGCATATAGTTTTTTGATATATGTTTTATTAAATCAAAGAAAATTTTTGTTTCAGTTGTCTTTTTAAAAAAGAATACAGTAGCCCAATAAAAATCTACACTAGTATCGCTTATTCTTTTAAATTCACTGGTGCCATTATGTATACCAACGTGTGTTGCATCATTGTATAGCAAAAGATCTTTTTGTTGTAAAAAACAATTATTTAAAATATCATTGCTTATAATAAAATCTGTATCCATAACCAATGTTTGTTCATAAGGAGATATATCATATGCATCAGCACGATTATAATTATAAAATCTTGTTATTTTATTATACATATCGCCGTCGTGATGTCTTTTATTTGTAGTCTTATTTTCATTAATAGCATGTACTATCACCTTATCAAAACAACTTTTTTGTTCGTCGGTAAGTTCAGTAGATGTCACAATGCTAGTAGGCAAATTCATATACTTGCGTATACGTTTGGCAAGAAAAACAGCTTGCTTTACATAATCTATTGATTTGTTATTGTTTGCAAATAACAGAACACCATTTGTCATAAACTAACAATACTTTCTACGCTTCTGCTTTTTTTCAATTTGTTGTATTCCATAAAATACTTGTTTGCAGCTTCAAAATATTTTGTATAAATTTCATTTGCAAATATTGATAAATTTTCAACTGTGATAGGCAACTCATTATCATCAATTAAAATTGTACTTGATTGATCCATTGCAACTAGACTTTGACAAAAACTTACAAGTTCCTGTGTCACTGTAAATTGCCCACCATTGTAATAATATACAAGATTTTCTTTATACTGCGCAGCTAATAATCTTTTCTGATTGTTTAACGTGACCATATAATTGCTGTGATCTAATGCTTTTTGTAGCCGTTCGTCCATACTATACTCCTTTGCACTTAGTATATAGTATTTTTAAGATTTTGTCAATTAAAAGTCGGAATCTTTTGTTCCAGTTGGCGTATCTAATACAATGCCATTGTAAATAATTCCGCCGTATAAAAACGTACTAGAAGGTGTTTTTGTATACACAGTGCTAGTAATATTAGCTGTCACACTTTCGTCAGTTTTTGGACCAATAAAGCCGTCTGCTTGTTGGCCACCTGTTCCGGTATCGCCGTCATCTAATTCAATTTTAAATTCTAATTTAGTAGCTGTAGAAAATGCATTATTTGTTCTAGCATAAATTCTAAAAAAGTTATCATCATAAATTTGTTCTACCGGAATAACACCTGTATTACCGCCGGATCTACCGCCACCTTGCTTTTCAAATATTTTAGTCCAAGTGCCGCCGCTGCCAATATTTGCCGAACTATATCCTGTTCCACTTCCTGGTGAAATTGCTTCGCATATCCAATCAGTTTGATTACGTCTACGAAAACGTATTGTTCCGGCATCACTTAATACTTGTGCCCAATCCCAATCCTTTGTGTACGGAGTTCCTGTAGTACCACTAGTAGCAGAAGATTGAAATAAAATTTCTCCGCCTGCTGCAAGATAATAAATTAAATTAGCATGGCTTCCAAAATCAACACTGACTTCGTGTGTAATTATTTTTGCAGCATCACTGCTACCGCCGAATGTAGTTGTTCTTGTACTTGATGTACTTGCACCTCCGGCTGTTTCTAACGGTTCTAAACCTGTAAAGCTAGTTGCAGGAAATTCTGTAGAAGCATGATTAAATGTAAGTACGCTATCAGCTAAAGTATCTAAATCTAATTTATGTTGCCATTCTACAGTATCAACAGTTTCCATTTGATCTGCAGATATTGTACCTGACAACGAAGAAAAACAATGATTATATCCTGCTTGCAAATCAAGCCATAAATCTAAGTGCTGTTGTTCTGTGACAGTGTCAGTTGCAGCTACTACAGGATTACTACTAAAGTTTCTTCCGTATCCTCCAGATGTTGTAAGGGGAGTAGACAAACTGCCGTAATCATTATATACAGAAACATTACCCAGCCTACCTGCGACCAGCTCTCTTATTGCGTTGTAATGCGATGCTAATATTGGTGTTCCTACGGCCATTTAAAATCCTCTTTTAAACATTATAATGCTTAACTTTACATTTGTCAATCATAATTCGCTAGTTTTTGTATACGCTGGAGCATCATTTTGCACATATATACCAGTAGATCGTATATGAGATACAGAACTTGTTAACACGCCTGCTACATATTCGTCTGCGCCGCCAGCGCCTACATCTTGATCATAAAATACAACGTCGAAAGTAATAGTACTACTATTTTTTACTTTTGCTCGAACAAACCAATTATTCTCAGCGTATGTACCTGAAGGATCGCCTTCTTTTAAATACACTGTTTGATAACTAGATGTTAAATCTTCATTTCCTATAGAATAACCTGTTCCAGTTCCTGTTGATGTAGTTGCTGCTCTTCCAAACTGCACTTGTCCACTATTAGAGAGCATTGTTTCCCATGCTTGATTTTTTGCTAAATTAGCACCGCCAACATTAGTAATATCAATACTGGCTTCAAATCTAATTTGACCACCAGCATTAAAAAATGCTCTGCGTTCGTTTGCACTAGAAAACCCTACGTCAATTGTATGATTAACCTGTTGCGGAGTTGAAGTTCCGCCCCATTGACTAGCTGCACCATTCTTAATACTGTTTACGCCTGCTGATTCTGCATTTGCCTGCGATGGATGTAAAATGAATCTCTCATCTTCTAATTCAGTTATTAAACTTTCAAACTCTGCATACAATGCATCAGTTATTTCATCGTTGATAGTGACTGTAGAAATCCCCGTAGGAGTTATTCCATTTATATGAACATAAACTTTTTCAAAATCGTTATATAATGCATTTATATGTTGTGCTTGTGCTTCGGTTAACACAGGCTCGGAATTAGAGGATACAGCTTGATTGTATCCTTTATCTAAATTTCCTACTCCTAAAAGACCAGATATACGTCCCTGTAATTCGTTATAACGTGCTGCTGAAATGATTTCTGGCATATAATTCTCCTAACATTATGTTTTTATAACACACTCAACAAGTTTTTCGCCTTCGTCCACATTTGTTTCTAATGCTATTCCAACTAATGCTCTAGTTGCAGTTGTAGTACATACTCCATCTTCCCAAGCATATACTGGTTCGCCTTTTTTGATAGCGCCTGTACATCTTACTGGAACACGACCTCTTAATGCAATTGCTTGTCCGTCAATATCTGAATTCATTAAATAAGCTGGATTTTCACTTATTACTCCAATTGCTAAATCACTACTTCTTGCAGGTCTAGTTTCGTCACTTACTTCTTGTTCTTCGTTAAACTTTTCAGGAGCAACTGTCATTGCAGTTCCAACTGGGTGTTCTTCTGAAGTTGTATATTTTTCAGCTAAGTCTGCATACTGTGCTTTTGTAGCAGTACCATTAAAAAATCTTGCTGTTAAATCTCCTACATCAGTTCTTACTGCAACAGTATTTGCATCAAATGATATGCTTGCGCTACGCCCTATACCATCTACATCTACTGTAGAAGCTTTTGTTGCATTACCTACAAATGATGTAGCATGTATTTCAGCAAATCTTTCGCTTGAACTACCAATATTGTATACACTAGTAGCTTCAGGATACAATCCTTTAATCTCGCCTACTTCATTTCTAACACTTACAATCGGTGTTGGATCTTCGCCTGCTTGACTTGCTTCAAATACAATTTTAGGTCCGCGGTTTTCAAACTTTGCTTGATTGTCTGATTCAATTTTAATTCTTAAGTCATTACTGTCACCTACTGTAAATCCAGCATCTCCAAAAGTAATAGAATCGGTTCTCTTTAAATAATCGCTGTAAAGTGTGCCGCCTAATCTTAGTGCATCGTTTGCAGTTCCCCAAATAATAGGTTCGTTGCTTGCACCACTAATATATTCATTTATATTATTTTGCGTTAAACCTGTTGCACTGTTTACTAGTGTCATACCACGTTTGATTAGACTAAAACCAGTTAAAGCTGGAACACCAGTTGGCTGTAAATTAGCAAGTGTAAATTCTTCATTAGATATAACATAAACTGCTACATCATTAATTATTGCAACAATAATTGTTTTTTCGTTATCGGCATTATCTAATACATTAACACTAAGCATTTGCGTTGTGCCACTACCAGCACTCTGAGGACCAACAAGGATAAATTCACCAGCAGCAGTTTTGCCGTATAACTGATTACTTGTACTACTCCACCATAAGTCGCCTTCGTCTAAACCAATTGGTTCACTTGGACTAACTTCTGTGCCGCCTGCTGTTTTCCAGGCACTGCCTGTGTAAAATTTTAATTTTGTAGTGCTTGCATCGTACCAAACTTGTCCGTCGATTGCTTTCACTGGTGCAGAAGTGCCACTAAAATTTTCTAGTAAATGAAGATAGTTTTCGTTTTGAACTTCACCATATCCACTATAATTTCTTCCCACAAATTTAATATCAGTGGTTTGATCAATTGTACCATCTTCTACAACAGTAAGTTGTGTACCGTTAAATCTATTTACAATATATGCCATTATTGTTGTTCCTCGCTTATGTTATTTATCGTTATACTGATGATGTGCTAATAACGCCGGTATTCACGTCCCAAAGGCCGCTTGATATTTCTATTGTTATTACACGCCTTGTGACTGTAAGAGTCACTGTCGCTGTTGGGTCGCTAATTGCAAAGTCACCTATAACATTGACGTTTTGCACACCTGCGCTGTCTACTGCAATTAATGTTTTAGCAATACCGCTTTGTACATCAATTGGATCTGTGGTTGCATCATAATAGTAAGCATGAATTTTTGCTACAGTTCCATTTCTTGCTGTACTAGGTGTTGATATTTCTGCCAACATAGTTGCAATTCTTACTACTAGTCCGTCATCACATGTTCCGTCACCGTATGATCCAGGATTGTATGTTGTTCCTAAATTAGTAATATCTACACCCATAACAACCGGTGTTGCTTCAACAGCTTCGTCAACATATTGTTTATGTGCTACGTCAGTAGGATCAGCAGGTTCTAAAACATTTTTAATTCTTTTTGGATTGGTAAGTTCAATATCTTCAACACTTGTAATTTGCAAACCAGTAGTAGTTGAAATTGAGTCTTCGGTGATGGTCATTGTTTCACCACCTTCAGGTCCAACTGTTAGATTAACTAGTTTTCCTACATTCCTAAGTTCACTGTTTACAATCGTGCTACCTAATGTATCTAATGATAATACATTTGTATTTTCAATATGATAGCTATCAAATGCTGATTCTAATGCAATACCATGCGAACTTGTCCAGCGGTTGGTTCCTGTACGGAACGCCCATTCTTTATCATCGCCTGACACTCTAATTACAATGCCGGCTGGCCCATTTGATGCTTCGAGCCCTGCTAAATCAGCTTCACTTATAAGTGTACTATCGTCTTGAATTGCAAGCTCAATTCTGTGATCTTCAACACGTAATTTTGCAACGTCTAAACTAACACTGTCGCCTTCAATTAATAAATCTCCAGTGACACGCAAGTCTCCTGCAATATCAACTGTATAAGCAGGTAATGCACTTTGGAAAAAACCTACACGTTGTTCACTACTATCAAAATATACACTTTGCGCAATATCGTTGCTACCATTAAATGCAATTTTAAAGTCTTGATTTGTTTTTTGCATTTTTAAGTTGGTAGTTGTACCGTCTTGTCTAATATTTAAATCAAAATCATCACCAAGGAATAAGCCGTTATCATCTTTAATACTAATACTACCTGTTGTAGTACTGTTATTGTTTGAACTTAGGAAACTACTTTGATCATATACATTTCCTAAATCATCGATAAGTTGTTTTGCACTATCAGCAGCACCTAAAAATGTATAAGTTCCAAACCCAGAATTAATATTAAACCCAGTTTTTAAACTTGTAAATCCTGCAATACTCGGAAAAGGAGTAAAGTTTTCTTTTGATTCAATTGCAATTAAACTTCCATTTATATACTTTTTAATTACTGTTTTATTTTGTCCAAGTGTATCTTTGAGTGTTTCAATAATATCACCAGTACGTGCTTGTGTTTTTGTAAATTGAGGACCTACTAATACTGTTTCTGTTCCGTTCCAAAAGAACACTTGGTCTTTACTACCATCGATCCATATATCGCCTTCAATAAGTTCATCTGGCTGTGTAGAACTATAAATTGTACTATCTGTACTTCTAAATGTAATACCGTCGTATACTTTTAATCTAGCAGTTGCTCTGTCATACCAAAGTTGCCCTTCGATTGGTTTGCTAGGAGCAGTTGTGTTTGAAAAGTTTTCAAGCATTTTGATAAAGTTTTCATTTATACTTTCTCCAAATCCTTGATAATTTTTGCCTATTAGATTTATATCTGCGGATGTAGTATCTAATCTTCCATCTACTAGTTCTACTAATAATGATCCGTCTGTTTTATTTAATTTATAGGCCATTATGCTGTTACTCCGTGATATATAATAAAGTTTAATGCCAAGAACGGATTCACAATATTCATTGGCGTATTTTGTAAATCAATAATACCGCCACTTGTTTCTAGCCTTGTCCCTGCTCCAGATATATCACCATTGTTTGGTACACTATCTGTTCCTGTGTAGGTTGCTGTTGTAGCTGCATAATATTGGTTGCCGTCACCATCTTCTAAGTCATGTTTGTGTTCTGGTAAGTTTTCTTGTTGAATAGTTGCATCAGTGCTACCGCCTGTACTACCTAAGTTTCCAGTCGGTATTGCACTTGCTGATAATGCTCTACCTGATAATGTAGGATCAGTTGACATTAATGGTAATTGTCCTCTTAAATCAGGTACTCTAAAAAAGCCAGTTGTTGCTGGATTTCCGTAATACCATGTGCTACTGTTTGCAGGATTAAATCCTAATGCATTAGCTAATTCTGTATACGTTGTTCTATCGTATTCATCGCCATCGCAAATAAACCATCCTGTAGGCGCCGTTGGGCCACCATACATAATAATTGTACCTACTGGCATTGTATCAATACTACCAATTAGTTGATCAGGTGTTGCTTTTGCTAGTACACCGCCTTGGTTAATTAAAACTTCGTCTGTTGCTCTGTTTACACTAGTAGCTGTTGTTTGATCTGAAATAATTGCAGGAGCAGCCTGTGTTCCAAAAGATTTTGTACTACCGCCTGTTTGTCCATCAAATACAAAACTACTGCTAGTAATTTGTCCTGTCATTGAAAATGTAGTAATACTGTTTAATTTAGCTGTACTACCTGCTGTTCCACTTACATTACCTGTCACATTACCTGTTAAATTTCCTGTAATTCTATTTGCAAATAATGTATCAAATGGTAGAACAGTTGAACCTATATTTCTAGTATTTGCAATATCTGGAAGTAAATTAGATAGTGTAATATTTCCATCAATTACAGCATTACCACCTACATTTATGTTTTTTGCAACGCCAATTCCTCCAGCAACTTTTAAAGCACCGGTAGTTGGGTTGTTGCTTTCTGTTGTTCCGTTTACAATAACTGTACTATCAGTTTTTATATTACCAACTACATCAAAACTTTCTGTAGGATTTAAATTATTTACACCAATATTTGTATTACTTTTTATTCTAAATGGAACTACAAATGTACCATTATTATTTACACGGAAATCTAAAGGTGCTCCAGGTATTGTATTTTCAAGTATACCATTGTTTCCTTCAACTAGCATACTAATTGTTTTTGCATTTCCTACTTCAATACCTTGGTTAGATTTAATTTGCAGTTTTTCGCTAACTTGGTTTACAATATTATTTCGCATAAAATTAGATGCAGGTATTGTTGCACCGCTAATTAATAAATTTTCTGCTAAATTTGCTGTACCATTAAATTTTGCATCATTTAAACTTTTGTTAAAATTTATCCCTACCTTAAATGGCGTTGAGCTGCTATATCCTGCAAATGGTGTCTTTGGAGAAAACTCAACTCTAGTGTAAATTGTGACAGGAATATCTTCAATATAATTAATAATAACTGTTCTAATATTACTAGCTGTATCAACTATTTCTTCAACTAATGCTCCACTTTTGTTGCCGTCGCTATAGTTAGGACCTATAAGCAACCAGCCGCTGCCTGTGTACAAATAAAGTTGACTAGTGCTAGTGTTTACCCAAAGATCGCCTTTGACACTATTTGTTAATTCTGGTTCAAAACTTCCTTTTTTAAGGCCGCCTGCTGCTACCCAGTTTGTACCATCGTATATTTTTAATTGATCTATTTCTTGTGTTGTGTCGTACCATAACTGTCCTTCAACTGGATTAGCAGGAGGATTAGCATTGGCAAAATTTTCTAGCAAATGTAAAAAGTTTTCATTAACACTCTGACCGTAGTCAGTTGTTAGTCTGCCTGGTAATTTTACACTAGTTTCAGTATTGATACTTTGATCTTCTACTGTAATGTTGCCTTTGTTTGCTTCATCAGTAAACGGAATATTATATGGCATTAGGTATTACCCCCACTTAAACTTTGAACTCTTACAGTATAATCAATTTGGATTAGTCTGTTAAGTGATTTTTGTACAGGGTGGAAAATTACATGTGTAAGTAATCGTCCTGATCCACTAGGCGAATATCCAATCAATCCTAGTTCGTCAAAAACAAACTGTTGTTCAGTGTCAGCAGCAGTATCAAATGCATCCTGTCCATCAGGCTCACCATAATCAAGTAATGCACTAACTACGATATCTGTATAATTTGTACCAGTCACGTGTCGTGTTTCAATTTTATTACGCTGTGGATCAACGTTATTAACAGAACGGTCGTCAACAACTTTTGAATATGTTTGATTATACAAACTTGCATTTGTTCCTGTTGAGTTTGGTGTTAAGTATGTTATAATACCTGTTGGATCAACACTAGTGCCTCCATTTCCAAACGCCATTTCGTAGATAAATCCTTCACCGGCATTACCTAAACTTTCTGCAAGGCTAATACTCATATTTTCATAATGAATAGCATTACGCTTGTTTATAAATACGTGTCCAGAATCTGGATTGTGTATTTTTATATGTCCTTCAATGTGTACACCACTTTGTTCATTAATCATTGTTTTTGTTCCGTTCCTATAGTGTATTTATCGTGGTAGCGATATTGTTTTGTCTGTTATAAATTTGCATATTTGATTTTCGCTATCTGCAATTGTTTTGCCTTGTTCTGACCAAACTCTGCCTGTTTTTCTTACAACTTCAATTAAAGTTCCATCTGCAGGAGGATTAAGATAATCTGCAAGATAAATTGCTGTCACTGTAGCTTCACCAAATATAATAGTTTCCATTGTATATTCAGGTGCAATTGTAATATCGCCTTCTGGTGAGTCTTGATCTTTTGTAGGATCAAACGATACTATTACGTCTTTGCGTAATTTTATACCGCCTAAATAAACATCAAATTCGTTAATACTAGTAGGTATCCAATCTAACAAGAATTGTTTTGTACTACTATCACCTACATATTTTGTTTTATATATTTCATCTTTGTAAGGAATATTTTCTTCTATGCCTTGTCCAATTACTTTTGTATTCACAGCGTATGTTTCTTTAATACCTGTGCCTAATGTACCTCTACGAATTTGACGTAGCTGGTTATTGTCAACTGCAAAATACTCAATACGCTCTTTGTCAATATAAACTACACCTGGTAAACCAATTGCTCTGTTTGGAGATTGAATACCTGTTGCATCTTTTAATTGAATTGTTTGATCATAGTAATTTAATGGCTGTTGTAATTCATACTCATTATCTTTGTTCAAACGCTTATAGTGGAATCTGTTTAGCATATCTTTAAATATTCTATAGCCAAATTTAGGTTTACTTATTGGAGCAGCAAATTGCAACACATCAATTTTATCAGACGGTAAAACTTTTTCATAAAGTTGAACTCCGTCTTTTTTATCTACAATCTTATAATCCTTTTGTGGTACAAGTATAATGCCATTTTTAAACACCCAAACATAATTTGCACTTATTGCAGGTTTTTGTAATTTTACATATCCAGTGCTCAACAAGTTTTTATCAATATATTCTTGTGTTCCTTCCGGTGCTTGGTTAGTATTCCAAACTACATCATAACTATTTCTTTCAAGTTCGTTTATATCGTGATTGCTAAATGTATAGATATTTATTGTTTCCCAATCTTCAGGAGTTTCTAGTAAACAAAGAACATCTGTTTCTTGTAATCTAACTTCCTCAATTTCTAAATTCTGTGTGCTGTCGTCTCCTGCAATCATTGCAGGTGTAGCATCAGTACTCTTTAAATCAAATAAATCTCTTACATAGCCCTGAAGTTCTATTATAGCATCATTTTCGCCGCTGTATTTAAAACTTTCAACTCTAGCATTTACAATTGTACTATCGTCAGTTAGTGCAAATGCTACATCTGTACCTTGCGGAATTTGTGCAAGAGCACTACCTCCTTTGATAACTGCTATTGTATTAAAGAAGAAATATTCAGCATCTCTAATTATGAAAATTTCTAGTAAATCTCCTGGCAAACCAATATTATTGGATAGTATTTCTACACGACCATTTAGTGGATCATAATTCCATAATGTTTCTGCTAGGACTTCGCCATTTAGATATATTACAACATCACTACTATTTACTAGTGTTGTATCTTCAAACTGCCAAGCATCAATATCATAATCACGTTGTACAGTCATTATGTAAGATTTTCTATACCCTGGATTTAAGAATTTCTCTCCTTTAGAACGCTGTACAAGTATGTTATGTGAATATGGTTTTTTAACAAACGGTAAAGCAACATCATTCTCAAATCTATGAACACGGTTATTGCCGTCTACAATCATTGTTTTATCAATTACCATTTCGCTGAATTGATTTATGTTTGAACCGTAAACTGTATACCCAACTACAGTATTTGCACTTGGTGCAGTAGGAAATTCAATTACACCAAAACCATTATCATTTGTATCATAACCATACTGTGTGGCTGGTTCTTGTTTTACACCGTTTAGTGTGACAAATGTACTTTGTTCTGTTGTAAATCTAATAGGTAATTCAAAAGTTCTTGAATTTCCTGTTGATATAATATTATCACTATCGATAATATCAACACCATTAGTTCCTATACTTAAAATACTAAGATTCTTTCCAGCTTCTATTACTGTGCTATCGCCTAATGCAATATATTTGTTTTCATAATCTACTACTAGGTCGCTGTTTGGAATTACCTCACCGTCAACTGTCACTATGATTGTTTTTTCAGTCTGCGGAAATGAGTCAAAATTCCAGTTTAGTGTATTTCCGTCTGTAATATAATTTCTTACAGCAATAATACCCTGGCCTTGACTAACTCTATTATATATTGTCATATCCAATGTGTCAAGTATTTGTCCTGGAACCTGTTCTTCTGGACCTTTTGATGTTGTTTCTGTGACAAATCCATCACCATCAACGGTAATTTCTGCTGGATCAATACCAAGTGCTGACGTATTCTCAAACGTGCCGCCTCTTAAACTTACATCAAATGCTGTGATTTCTGGAGTAAACGACCCGTCACTTGTGCTCTTACGCACTACAACAACATCGTCCATTTGCGTTGTAATCACATCGCTATCTAAGAAAACAAACTTTGTAATACCATCACCTACAGGCGATACCATTTTAGCATTTGGATTTGTACCAGTTAAAGGATAACTAGGATCGTCTATTCTTACATTGTTCAAGTATACGTTATAAACAACTCCGGCTTCTAGTTCTGTAGATAGATTTACAGTTTGTGTACTACCATCTAAAACAATAATTTCATCTTCGTTAGCAGTATCAAATGTATCAAAGTCTACACCAAAGCCTTGTAGGTCCCAACCTAGGCTTTCACCAAAGTCAATACTATCCATTTGCACACCACTGTAATCAATGCCGTCCATAAGTTGTGCTAAGTCCTTACCTGGCATACCTGTAGTTGGATTGTAGAAGAAATTGATTCTGTCTGCTGCTGTAAGTAAGTCTGTAGACTTTTTATAATTAATTATAACTTCTGCATTGTTTGCTGGTGCTGTTGTAAAAGAAATTTTACCTTTGTATCTTTCAAAACTTCTTGTTTTATCAAGTTCATTTGACGAAGTGTAATCACTGATTAATTGTTCTACTCCGCCTACTGTAATAGTTAAATCAGCAGAACGAGTGCTTAGAGGCCATTTTAAATTAAAGTCTGTTAAGCCGCCATTGCCTAAGAATGTTTCGGTTTCGTCTAATGTAGTAAACAAATAACTACCAGTCACTCTATCAAACTTCATACGCATATGCGTATTACGCACAAGGTTATTTCCTATAATTGCATACACAATTGCTTCTCTGCCGCCTTCATTTAAACTTCCGTTTATTGTGACAGTAGGTGTATTAAAGTATTTTGCACCTACAGTGTTAACTTCAATAAAGTTAATAGTGCTGCCGCCTAAGTATGCCGATCCTTCTAATGTAGGGCCACCACCTCCGCTAACAGTGACGTTTGCAGTATTAGTATAGCCGCTGCCGCCGTCAAAAATAACAAATTCTTTTATTTCAAAGCCAACATTGTCATACCAATTACGATTAGGATATGTTAATACATTTGTAGGAACATTTACAAGTTGGTTGTTAACAAACTGTATTGCCGATGGAACAACTTTGCCTAATTCTGGATCATAGCTAGGAGGTAAATCAAAGTCAGTGACATTTGTTTGAGTAGGATCTACTTTTTCATATGCACTTATATATTCACGAACCTTTGCACTAAATGGTTTTACTTCATTTATATACTCTTGATAATTAGGTAAGTTATCATTTTGATATGTTATTTTTTGTTGCAATTCTCCAATATTATGTTTAGCAGTGACAAAGCTAGATTTGAATATCCAATCAACATCAACTTGCTCGCTTATTGCATAACGAACACTACTAAAGAAAAGTTTATTCCATTCTACTTCTAATTGATCAACAAATAAGTTTTCTTCGATTGCTTTAAGAATAATTTTAATTTCTTCACTTGGTTCTCTATCATAAAAACTTGTATCGTAAATTTGCTTGTCATAACCAACACTTTCATTTTGATACAATTGGCTACTTAGACAAATTGTACCATTTTGTCTACCTATACTTTTGTAGTTTATAGTGTAGTCAACATTTTGTTGATTGTCAATTTTTTCTAGTAATAACCAACCACCAGTTCCGATTGTTTCAATTTTTACCACACTACCAATTCTATCCGGTGTTGCTTCTAGTGCATAAGCACCTGGTATAATAAAGTTGATTGCAGTTTCTGTATTGTAGCCTTCGGCATACCAATCTTTATAATCCCAATAAAGACTAACATCATAGTCTTGTATTTGATTTCTAAACCATTCGCCTGTACTACTAATCCAGTTGTATACTGCCCAGAACCCGCCAATGTCGCTATCGTTTTTAACAAGCACACTAAACGGACGCACAATCAACACTGTGTTATCTAAATAATTTCTACCACTGTTTACTATTTCTACATCTACAATCTGACCTAAGTTGTTAATATAAGTTTTTAATTCAGCATCTGTACCTGTGCCTTCGATTGTGACTGTAGGGCCATGTCTTGTACTACCTGTGGTATAATTGCTATCAATATAGCCTCTACCCGAATTAGTAATTGAAACTTCTGTAATTCTGCCATCAACAATAGTAGGTGTAAGAACTGCTTGAGAAATTTTTGCAGTACCTATAAATCTTAATAAAGATTCACTGTCTATTTCTGTATCCCAAAGATTACTAAACTTGCTAGGAGCTGGATCAGCTTGCAATAAAGGAGAAATATCAAATTCGTCAACAACAACATATTTGTTTAAGATTCCGTTTACTCTTTCGATTATTTGTTTTAGTGCTTCTTTTCTATTTACAAACATACTTTGAGTTGGTTCGTTTAAAATACCAAATCTTCTTGCAATACTAACTCTAGTATCAGGCAACTGAATATTTTGTTCGTTATAGCCAACTAAACTATCTACCCACTTGGCAACAAGATCGCTGTTAGGTTTACTACTCGCTAACCCTTCAGTTAACAAATGATATTCACTATGAATATTATCATCGCGATCTTCGGTAGTATAATAATCAATATGTAATACAGTGTCTTTGTCTTTAATTAAATTTCTTACATTGTGTAAGGCAAAGTTTTTACTATCAAACAAGTTTACAAATCTATATCCCTGACCTGCAGGATCTCTAATTAAGTTTTCAACATCTAACGCTGAAATTTTTCTACTGTATGTGTTAGGTAAAGTTGTTTTAGATTTTACCCAGAAATAATATCTAGATGCTGCTACACCTGTAATTGGATCATAAGAATTTTGTATTGTATATGTTTCGTCTCCGTATAAACTTAAACCACTTATACCTTCTGATAAACCTTCAGTTGTATCGGCAATACTATCCCATTCGCTTGGTAAGTATTCGCTTTCAACCCATTCATAAATGTCGACATCATATCCTGGAATCAACTGGTTCCAATTATTTGTTTTGTACTGAATATCTCCAGTGTATGGATTATACCACCTTACAGTAGCAAGATTCCACCACAATTTTCCAACATAATTAGTTGACCATAAATCTTTATCACCTGTGTTAGTTGATCCTGTATTGTAAACTGCTGGATCATAATATAGCTTATAATTTAATTCTTGTTCTGCTGGTCCTGCAATACGTCCTTGTATAGGATCGATATAATCTATATAACTAATTAAATCTTTAGTCTTAGTATCATATAGCCACACACCTTTGATTTTGCTTAAATCTACAAAAGGATCTACACTGCTGTTTATAGTCCATGCAGTTTTGCCAATATCTGATCTATAATCTTGTATAATTCCTTTATTGTTTGTGCTATCTGCAAGTATGTTTGATAAGTCCTGTGCAGGTGCAACAACATACAAATGATTTCTATTTAGATATCCGTATGCATTTTTTGCTCCAGAGATATCAGTACTTGAATATAATTTTTCTGAGTAGATTAATTTATTGCTTATATTTTCAAACATATAAACTTGGTTATTATCTTCTACAGTATCTATAATATTAGTAGCTGCATTATCAAATATTGTTTCTCCGTTATCAAATTCTAATGCAAAATTAGTATCGCCGTTTTCACTTGTGACAGCAAGTCTATTATCATCTAAAACTACATAAACACCAAATCTATTGTTTTTCTCGCCATCAGGTGCATATAATTGTTGATCTAATTCAAATTGCTGATTAGCTAGTTTATAAACATAAACTTTACCATTTAAAATGCCTTTATCTTTTGAATTAGGAGCACCAATAGCAAGTTTGTTTCCTACACTATTTAAAGAAATACTATAACCAAAATATTCATCATCAACTGGACTATCAATGTTTTGATCAAATATATATCTGTTGTTTTCTTTTCTGTAAATTGCAACTCTGTATTCGTCACCGGCTAAAATACCAGATAGTGCAATTACTTCGCCATTTGCACTTATATCATATGTGACACCAATATCTGTTGCTAATCCAAATCCGCTACTATCCTCGTTATAAAAGTCAGTGGTGCTATTTAGATCGCTAGTTATGTATCCAGTGTAATCTACAAATGTATCTAAAAGGTTCCAAGAATCTGTATCAAATGCATTTCCTGGGAATACAGTTTGATTTGCTTGATACAACCCGCCTTCGTGGAATACAATTTCATTCTTAATATATTTTGCAATTGTTTGCCACTCGCCTCTATAACTAGGATGAATATTATATTCGTATTCTTCTATATCGTCTCTACCACGATTATTAATAATATAAACTCTGCCGTTGTCGGCTAAACTTCTTACATATAGACTATGATCAAAGTCACCTGGACTAACTGCTTTAATACCAAGCCCAAATTTTTCGTTGTCTCCTGGCGCACTACTACAAATAATATCAACTAAATCAAAACTATTATCAATTAATTTTTTATATATGTAAACAACACCCTGATCAGTATATCCTAAATCTGTAGCAGCAGGATCGGCGTTGATCATATTAATACGCTGCCAGTCTTGACTTTCTAAATTAATTGTGCTACTTTCAACTGTCACAGTTCTTAAGGCCTGCCATAGCGCACCTTTGCTGCTAACAATATCAGCTTGTTGATATTCTTGTAAAGGATCTAATGCACCTTTATATCTTGATTTAACATTACTTGCAGTAGGAGCACCAACATACAAATATTGCCCGTTTGGTGTAATTGAAACACTGCTACCAAAATCGCCTTTACTATGATACTGTGGCTGAGGCAGTAATGTTTGTTTAACTGTAAACGGAATAGCATCACTACTTCTTGTATAAATGTAAACTTTACCGTTATCAATATCAGGTGTTCCAACTGCCATTATAGTATTATTAAAACTTGCAGAAACACTTCTGCCGTATTCGTCGCTGTTTTCCTCAGGTGCAGTAATATCTTGTAATTTATTGCGTATTACATTTCTGTCATACACTGCACTTACACCGTCACCGATATCATCTATCCAAATTCTATCGTTTGCATTTAAGTCATATGCTTGTAAAATTAAATTAGACTCTGATGGCTCAGATACTCTACGTACACAGAATTCAGATACAATACCTAGTGTACTATCTTCTACATCTATAACACTTTCGCTGATAGCATTATCAGTTTCAATTTCTATATTTGGCTGAGAAATTGTACTGTCTGCATTGTAAACAATATTTCTTTGCACATTAGTGACCAACCAAAATCCATTTACATCAGGATGTATATTGTTCACACCAATAATCGAATCTTCATCAAACTCAATAGGTTTGTTAAAATACATTTTAAAGCCAAGTTCTGTGCTTTCTACTTTTGTAATAGAAATATCAGATATCATATGCCTATACATTGCCCAGGTATTTAAATCTTTTGTGACCCATATATAATTTCCAATATCAACTGAATCAATATCTACTGTTAAAATATCTTCAATTGTTTTTGCAAGGAAATTAATTTGATCTAATTTTACATATCCTGCTGTTTTAGTATATTCATCTACTGCATTTTGAGTTGGCAAAAATCCTGTGTCATAATTTGCTGGAGCAATTAGTACATCAGATTTTGGAAACTGGTAAACTAAATCAGTTCTTGTTTGATCTACTTGATTTACTAGCTGTATAGTTTGAGGTTCAATTCTAAATTGTTTTTCATCTAGTTTAAATTCAACTTCGTCAAAACTTTTTAGTGCTCCGTATTGTCCAACACGGATTGCCCATTCTTCAAATAATTCAATACTATCTTTATTAGCACTACCTAATTTATCGAATAATTTAGTTATACTATTTGCGGTACCTTTGTCTTGAATAAATCCTTGATAAAACTTGTACTGACTAACATCGTCTTGAATAATATTAGACAAATAACCACGTTTTTGATAGCCGATTAGATGTTGTGCTAATCGTTGTTGTTCTGCATCAAAGTTGTCAGTATCTAAGTCGTAAAAATCTGCAAACTGATTTGCTCTATAATCCCAGTTTGGTTGTAATTGATTTTCAGGCTTACTAGGCAAACGATTCCACAAATCAAAATCAAAGTTTTCAGTACCGCTGTGTGTAAATTGTGCAGCATAATAAAATTCTTTAAACTTTACTAATTCGCCAACAGTGTAATCTTTATATGATTTCCATTCTGTAATACGTGCATCATCATATAAAAATCCTGGAATATTTAAACTACCGTTCCATTCGTCGGTTCTATAACCCACTACCTTTAAACGCTGCTGTCTATATCCGGTACTTAGACTATAAATTGTATCATTAAATACTGTAGTGTTGTCAATAAACACTACATGTTCTTTTTGTATAAGTGGCAATTTTAATAAAAATATTCCATCTTCAGTTGAAGTTAATTGGAAGTTATTAATATTATCTCTATATACATTAAAAAATGATCTATTTAATTTCTTACCGTTTTGATTTAAAATTTGATAATTATAAAAGCTATCAAACACATCATCAACAACATAATATTCTTTTGAAAATTCAATATTATTTGCTGCTGGACTTAGAGTTATAATACTACTAGATGCCCAATTTGACGAAGTCCAAAACATAAATTCTTTTGCTGCTAATTTCCAGTTTTCTATAGCTTCGGTTTGTTTGTTAAAATAGTCAAACACAAATCCTTCATCGATCATGTGTTTTTCATAACCTAACAAGAAGTCTACAACACTTTGTGTATCTACAAGTATAGTACCGTAATCTAATTTCGAAGGAGTATCTTTATAGCGTTTTCTAAATTTTGCATTAACTCCGCCTACTTCAGGAAGTCTAGGTAATTTAGTATATTTGCTATCATCAAACGTATCAGAAGATGTATGATTAACTTTTGCTCTATAATATACATCTTCAAATTCTACTATTTTTCCAGCAATGTAAGTTTTATTAGTGTCCCATGTTGCAAAACTTTCGCTTATGCCGCCTACGTTAATATTTGGATCATTAGATGATTCTATTGCTTCATAATATGAAAAATACGGCTGTGTCGTATCGTAGCCACTAATTTTAAATCCTTTAGTAGTTTTTTCTACAATTACACCACTGTATGTCACTACCTTTTGAGGTGCGCTGCTTCTAAATTCTAAGTTATAATTTTCAAATGGTACAAAAATATTTCCTTGATTCAAAGGTGTTTTACTATCAAGAACTAATTTTAATTTTTCTTTATTTGCAAATCCTGCAAGTTTAAATCCTAATTTATTTTTGATATTTGTAATATCACTAATATATTTACTGTAAGTAAATTCGTTATTTAAACTTACATATTCTGATACAAAGTTAATCAAACCACCTGAAATATTTCCATTTATTTTTGGAAATACCATATCCTTTGTAGTGATTCTTTTGTCCGTATCTGTATAGATATAATTACCTGCTTTGTCTCTGCTAATACGTGATCTATCATATCCTATACCAATAGTATGTGCCGGACGTAATAAAATCATTGCAACTAATAATGCAAATGGATAATCACTACTACGTCTCCATGCTGTTTCTTCTGGAGCATGATCTCCAAACTTGAAAGGAATATTTCTTTGCACCGTATAACTGAAATTTTGTGCATAACCACTTTCAAGTGGAGATAGTAATTGTCCGTTTTCGTTTACTGGTATGTGACTTAACAAATTACTTCTTACATACTTGCTTCGGACACTTACAGGTTGTCCTGGCTCTCTTACTATACCTTTTTTAAGGTCTGTCCATAATATTAAATTATTACTTGTATACGGAGCAGGGCCATAAACACTTTCCCACCATGATGGCTGAGAACTAAATCCTAACATTTCCCACGGATGTGTGTGCGGACGGTCTGTATCATATGCTTCAATATATACACCTCTCCAAAATCCAGGAAGATTTTGATTGTTTAGGTTTACAGTTTGACTATAATTATAAGTAAAACTTTCATCTAGTCTAACAAAACTGTTATCAGTATAATCATTAATTTTTGCAACTTCTAACCATTTTGTAAAATCGGTGATAGTAATATTATTAATGTCAATGTTTGATACTTTGGTGTCTCTACTTAAACCGCCTATTACATCATGGATATCAAAAATGTCTGTGTCGTATGTAATCTTTAAGTTATTGTAAATTCTCTTTTCTAGCTCAAGAATCAAATCATCACGATAATCGTCATACGCAACCATCATGCTACCGTCGTGTCCACGTATAACATTTAACGGTCCAGTACCTCGGATTTCATTACCGTTTTCATCGTATTGCACTTGGTATGTTGTATCTAAAAACTTTTCAGGTTTGTATGCAGGAAATAATCCAATTTTTGTAGGTGTTGGAGGAATAAAACTTCCTTCGGTATTTGCATACTCTTGTATTTTAATAATGTCGCCGATATTTAAGTCTTTTACAATACTAACAAATCCTGTGTCTGTAAAACTATAATCAGTATTGTGTACAAGTTGATCATTGTTAATATAAATGTAAACTGCTGTATTGCTAATTACATTTTTTTGAAATACTTTGCTTAATGCATATGTCTTTAATCTATTATCAAAGACTTCATATTCAATTTCAACACTGCCGCCAGTACCTGACATATCAGTGCTGTAAAAATTCATTGTTTGAACTTTATCTTCATTGAGTGTATTAAAAATATAATCTACATGATCTTTAACTGTACCTTCGTAAAAATCATCAGTTGCTATTTGAATAAATTGTCTTTTAAATTTTTGATATTCATTAGATGCAAATCTAACAGCTTTGATAACATTAGCATCTTTAGATACCAAATTATACATTGATAGATTTATAGGTCCACTATGTTGTACAAATTTTCTACCAAATTCTGCTACATCGCCTAAGTCTCTAAGATTACTCACACCCGGTTGTAAACCTTTGAATCCGTTAAGCTCACTAATCAATCCTTCGACATGATCATTAACTTCGCCTAATGTAAATTCGGTAATATTACTGTTTAGCGGATTTCGTTCTAAATTATAAGGTACTTCATAATATCCGTTAGTGTTTTTATCAGCATTGCTGTGTGTTTTTACAACAACTATATCTTCAAATTCTAAATCATTTGTAAAAACAATATTTTTAAAATGATTATTATTTGTTAAAACATAATCAACATCTGGTGTTTGAAACAAACTGTTTACATACACTTTTACTTTTAAATCTTGTAAATCTGCACTGTTATTATAAACATCAATAGGTAGATTATTTGTAAACTCTGTGCCTGTAAATTTTCTTACTACAAACTGCTGAGATTTAGTTGTTGCTTTTTTCCATGCATTTACAAAGCTATCTTTTTCATTTGTGTATTTCTTTAAAAATAATCTGTCACTTGAAATTTTAACAAACTCGTTGTCAACTTTGTAATTGTATTTTTTGTCTAACAATGAAAAATCAAAAACAATATCGCCAATGTTTACAAAATTTTTGTATGTTAAAGGAAATCCAAGTTCTGGGTCATTAGCGCCTTCGCCAACACGATAATTAAAAATTCTATTTCCTACAAATTCTGTACTATCATAAACTGTAGTATCGCCGATACTATTTTCATCTTTGTCAAACAAATCAAATCTAGGTGACTGATTTAATCCAGTTTTATCTTGTGCTTTGTTCCATACAATGCCATCATACCAGTACATGCAGCCAGCATTTACATCGCCATCTAAAATTAGAATAGTTTCGTTTTCTATAGGCATTGTATCTGTAGTTTCTGTTAAACTTATTTGAGTAGTATTAGTATGAGTAATAAACTTAACTTCATATATTTTGCCATTTACTAGGCTATCAGGATCTGCTGTAAATAATACACGCATACCGTCTGCCAAATCGATGCCGTCAACGTTGTATCCAACACTACCTTCGATTGTACTAAAAACATCTTGTGTAAATGTGTCTACTAAGTCTACTGCGGCTTTTGCACAATTACCGTGATTGAACAAACGTAAATTTGGTTCAAATTCAATAATAGGTCTACGTGCTCTTAGGTCTTCAAAAATCTCAATAGGCTGACTATTAATTTTTGCACTTTTTTCAATTACACTACGATGTGTCCATCTATTGTATCTACTCCATGGATTTTTACTTTTATCTCTACGGTTAATACAAACATAGTCCTTTGTGCCTGCAAAACTTTTTGCATCGCCAAATGGTACTCTATCAAAAGGATTTATATCAAATGGTACTTGTGTATCTTGTGTAAAAATAGCAGGAACCTGTAAGTCTTTTACTGCAACTAATTCTATACTTTCTCCAACACCTTCAACATAGTATAAACCTTGTGCATAAGATGCAGGTGTGACATTTCCTTGGAAATAAATTTTCATACCATTTGAAAAGTCCCAGCCATCTGATGTTTTGTAAGTTCTCTTTCCTAATATTTCTTCTACTACATTTATTTCAGTAGATTCTTCTATATCAAATAAGTTTAGGTTGCCGCTGACATTTATGTCGTTTTGACTTATATAGTACAATTCAGCTGGAGCGTTTGTAGGTACAGTAAATTTTAATGTACCTTTTTCAATAAAACCATTATCTATATAATCATCTCTAAATTTTACAGTATCGTCGTATTCTTCTGTAATTTCAACACCATCTAAATAAAGATTTTCTGCATATACTGCACTATCTGCATAAGGTACATTTTTTAATCTGCTAAGAGCAATACCAAAAGGATGTCCTTTTGTATCAACTTCAAAAATGTAAGTTTGTCCTCTGTACAGTGTTAGCTTTTTATTACGTGTGACTCCATCTGGAGAGAATACAAATGCTGGATCTCCTCCGTCAACTTCAACTGTGACTTTGTATGTGCTTACAACTTCAATACCATTTCCTCTTACCGGAACTTCTTGGGCACCATTAGGCAACCAATAATACTCACGGAAATTTGTAAATTTATCAAAATCAATATGCGGGTTCCATGCATAAAATTCTTGTGCAAAAAGTTTATCATGGTTTTTAGTTGTGCTGTTAAATGCTTCAATCTGTCCTAGCAAATCAATATAATCAGCATTAAACTCAATATTTCCAATATTATCTTCAATAATTGTATATGGCTCTAATTGATAATCTTCACGGTTTTTACTTACATCAGAAATGTAGTTGTCATTAACGACTGCTGCTTTAGCTTCTCTACTACCAACAAATCCATTTAATTTTTCAACTACACCAGGCGATGTTAATTGGTCTAATGTACTACTAACAAATTTCTTGTTTGTATCAGTACGAAAGTATCTTGGTAATAATGAAGAATTAGTTCTTTTACTATCATTACGTCCTGGAACAGGATATTCGTTTTGATTGTCTTCGTATGCCATTAGTAATCATTTCCTTCGGTAATAATATTTGTATTTGTGACTGAGCTTTGTATTCCTACATTCAACACTTCGTCACTAGTTATAACTGTACCTGTAGCTTTTAAACGTGCAGCAGTAATACTATCAATAACTTCTACATCAGAAACATTTGCTGCATTTACAAATATTTCATCATTTTCGCAAACTATTTCGTACAAACTACCAAACACTTGTGTTTCGCTTTTTGGTACTAAAACTATACTTGCTGCATCTGGAGAAACCTGTGTCATAACATATGCTGCTAATTCACTAAAATAAAATGTTTCGCCAAAGTCCCAATTTTCTAAACTAAAATATTCATTTATTGCATCAACAACTCTGGACTTTATGTCATTATTATTTACAACTCTGCCTGAGTTTTTAACTATTTTTATAGTTGCTTGTAAATCTTCATCTGCTAAACTACCAAACAACGGTTTGTATTTTACAGGATGATATATTAGTTCATCAGAAATACTTTTAATTTTTTTAATATCTTGTCCATAGCTTAAAAATAAACTATCACTGCTAGGAGGCAACGGTTTTTGATCTAAGTTGCCAATAAGATATTTTCTAAATTCTGTATCATATGTTTTTTCTAAAAGATACAAATCAATAATGTTGCTGCTGCTAGGATCTATTCTACGATTTTCTGCTGCTGCATGTCTGTAATTAAATCGTAAACTATCTCTGCCTTTGTAAGCACGCCAATTTATATCTAATTCCAATCTTGTCATTGTTGAATTAATTTTTTTAAACACATCTGTGCTGCTTATATAAAAAACTTCATTGCCAGTGTAATTGCTAAATGCTCCAACAGCAGCTTCTGTATTTTTTACAATAATGTTATTTGTTTCTGCATTTGCATATTCAAATGTTTCAACATCATTCATTAGCACTTTCTTTGCAAATATATATTTTGTATCTGGCAAATAATCAGGTGCAACAATTTGTGTAAACACATCTGGATCATCAATAACACCATCGCCGTCTGTGTCAACAAATCCTACTTCTAATTTTTTACTGTCAACATAACCTGCAACTGATCTATAAGAAGAAATAACTTGGAATTTATAATCTTGTGTAAAATTTGTTAGACTATCAGGAACATTATTATTACTTAATACATCAATTGTGTCAGTCACAATTTTTCCAGTTTTGCTATCATATATTCTATCATTGCCATCAAAGTAGAAACGTATTTGTTCATCGCTTTCAAACACATATCTCAATCCACGATGAGTCACAGTATAAGTTTCTCCGTTGGTTTCAAACAAGAAAATCCAACTACTGTCTTGATTTGAGCCTGTAGCATCGCCTGCTCTACCTGTGCTAAATGCACTAGTTTTATCTAAGTTTGTTGATGTAATAACTTTCCAATTTGAAGTTTCTACATCATAACGCAATCCAAAAGTTTTATAACTAAATGCTTGATCCACCATTTGAGATAATGTATCTGCTACAATGCTTAAATTTAATACTGAAATAATCTCAGATAATTGCGCACCTGACGGAATATTATCATTTAAAATAACAGGTCCTAAATCGCTATCAATGTCTTGTATTGTACCATTTTCAAAAACACTTACAACTTTTGTCCAAATATAAGTTTTGTCTCCTAGCTTAGTAGGATTGCCTGCAACTAATTTATTATTTTTATCAAAATATTGACCAGTAGGAGCAATAAATTTAATCAAACTACCAGGTGATACAAATCTCATTGTGTTAGCTGTAAAATTACTAACTGCAACAGGAATGCTAAATTGATCTTGAAATATACCTGAACTTTGATTGGTATCATTGGTAGTTGGGTTCCAAGTAAAATTCAAGTCTTCTACACTAATATTTCTATCAAAGTTTTTGTAATAAAAGTTTTTTGTTTGTGTGTGTTTAACAATCTCTAAAACTTTTGAATTAATCACTGCTTCGATATCAGTTCTTGTTGTAAATCCAAAACTAAATTTCTTTGCTAAATCTTCACTGTAAACGCTACCGTCATCGCCAAACATTAGTGTGTTGCTGTACTTGCCAGTTGCATCACGCAAATCATAATAGCGACTTATTCCACTACTAGTTCTATTAATGCTTTTTGTTTTAATAATCTGTTGACTTATTCCTAAAGGACCGATATTATAATCTTCGCCTGTAATAAGTCTATTTTGTGTGTAAAAAGTACTAGGTGCATTTGTTTTAATACTTTCATTTGTTTCGCTAGTATCTGCATTAGATACAGGAACTTGTAGATCTAAAACTAAATTTAGCGTTTCTGTTGTACCGCTTTTACTTAGGTAAGGTATTTGTATTTGTATTCCTACTAAGTCTGCAGGATTAATTTTATATTGTTCATTAGCACTGGTTCTGTAATAAACTTTAAAACTTCCTTTTGGTAATGTACCAAAAACGCCATCACTAAAAATTAAACTTATACGATCGCTAACTCTACTGAGTACACCATATATATCTCTGACACCTTTTTCAACACTGTTGTACACAATATTGTTGCCCTCGATATTACTAACTTTTGTCCAAATATCTTGCTCGTTGCCGTTGCTGTCTAGTTTGTATAACCAAACGTCAGATTCATTTATATTATCTGTATCAATATTTACAGTTGTGTTTGGAACAGGATTATCTATGGTAAAAACATTGTTTTTTAGATTACCTTGTCTAAAGTGTAAAAAGAATCCACTGTTTGCACTACCGGCGCCTTGTCCACTGTCTCTGTATAAAAACGCTAATTTGTTTCCAGGAAACGGCTCTTCTTCATAAATGAAATTATCTCCAGTGTCAATCCCTGCACTAGTAATTTCAAATTTTCTACTTTTGCTGTCAACTGATTTAGTAAAACTGAATACTGGAATATCAGTGTTTGTTCCATTAAATCTATATTGTTCAGTTATAATGCCGTCAACTGTAGATTTTTTTACAGGACGTCCAAAACGTGAATTTGCAGGTAAAGCAGAATTCAGTATTTTAATAAATTGCTCATACCAGTCACTGTTTGTTGCATCGTTCCAAAGTACAGTTTGCCCACTAAGATTGTTATTGTTTGCATCAAACACATCTTCGGTTGTACTTACACTATCAATCTTTAGTAAGCCATTTGCAGTTGTATTTCTACTTGCATTATAGCTAATCAATCTTGCCAAACGGAGAATGCTTTCTCTACGTTCTGCTGTTTCGATATAATTTTCTCTAGCATTTAAGTCTGTGCGGAAGGCTAAGTTTTGACCTAAAAATGCAATCAAATCAATCAGTGCAAGATATTCGCTGCTTTCAATATAATCATTGTAATCTTCTGGATAATTTTCTCTAATATAAGAGATCATTGTTCTACGTAGATTGTCAAAGTCATAACTTTGAAAATCAGCGTACTTAAAACTTTGATATATTGCTTTCCAATCTTCTGCTAATAGAAGTCGATTTTGCCTATCTGTCGTTGACATATGCCATTCCTCACTTTACAGTGTATTTACCTGAAGTAATAATGTGCGTATTTAAAGAAGGCCGTTGTTTTGGTCAAATTTTATACGCATTGTTTCGCTAATGCTGTAAGGAAGGTATGTAATGCTGCAATCTACTTGCAACCCACTTTCGTAGGTATCAACTATGACAGAATTTACATTTATACGTGGATCAAAATTGATTACTTCGGTAATATCTTTGATTATTAGCTCTTTTAAATCTTCAGTAAATGGCTCAAATAATACGTCCCAGATTACAGTGCCAAATGTAGGGTTTTCTAGTTTTTCGCCTTTGCGAATATGAAAATGGTTTATAACATCTTGTTTGATTATTTCTAAATCAAATAAATTAAATCCACGTGGATTAGCTACAGTACTAATACCCCTGTATTGCTTAGAAGTCACTGGTGCTTCTTCTCCAGGGGAAGATATTGTCACATTCTTATAAAGAGGTTTTTCATTTGTAGCCATATTGTATTTATACTAAAACTTTTTCATAAAGATTGTTTGCCTTTGGTGTAATACTTACAAGTGTACCATTTACAAATTTTTGTACTGGTTGTATAATGACTGGCCCTTGAGCAGTAAAGCCGTACAAATCTCTTTTCTTTACTAGTTTTGTGCCAAACTTTTTAGCTGTTTTTCTAGCAGCATTAGCTACATTTGCAAATGTTTTATCTCCAGTTGTTCTAAATGTTTTCTTGTGAAGTGCATTTGCTGCACTAGCAATTGCATTTGCTTGTGTCACAGGATTTTCTTTAAATCTTATGTTATTTGCAACTTGTCTGCCTACATCTTTTACAACTTTTGGCCTATTCAGTATTTTGCCAACTAAGTTTGCTCCAACTTGAGCCGATGCTTGGCTTATAACACTTCTTAATCCTACAGGCAATCCGTCTACTGCACTTGATAGATTTTTTGTAAAATCACCTATACCTTTTGTAAAACCTTGAAACACTGGGCCAACACCTGGTATGCTACTAATTGCTGCACCTAATCCACTTGCTAATTTGCCTGCTGCGTCTCCTAAGGCATCGCCTAGACCGCCCAAGGCTTTTCCTATTGCACCGTCTAAAGCACCTAATGCACTACCAAGTGCGCCAGTTAAACCTGTAGAACTTAGTAAGTTTCCCATTACACTAGGCAAACTTCCTAATAAGTTATTCAATCCTTGTCCAATGATACTGCTCAAGCCGCCTTGCAAGCCTTGTAGGAAACTGTCTTTAATACCTAACACTTCTCCTTGAGTAGCATCTACAATTTGTGTTCTTACTGTACTAGGATTATCAGCAACTGGAGTTCCTGCATAAGTTGTTGTTGCTGTGCCTCTTTGTTGTTGTTGACCAAAAGGTTGTGTAAACCCAGCAGCTAGTTGATCCGGGTTTATCCACCCGTCTGGAGTAAATGCAGCTGGGTTTGCAATACCTTGTAATGCAGCAGCAGCTTGTGCAAATTGAGGAGGTATTTGATTAGTTAATTGAGACAATCCTGCAGATATCACTCCTTGTGCTGCGCCTCTTAGCGCACCTTCTAATCCGCCGCCGTTTAAGCCACCTTGTATTGCACCTACAGTAGCAATAGTAGGTATAGGTGCTCTGGCTGCAAGTTGATTTACTGCGTCTCCTAATACCTTATTATTTTCTCTAAGTGCTGCGTTTCTGAGTTCGCCCCCAATTGCTTGAAACATCAATCATCCTCCTAGTAGTATTTATAAGTCGTTCATCGGAGTTCGATCTGTATGAACAGGACGTTCGTCCATATGCACGTCTTGACTTTCTGTATCAACTGCTTCAGTTTTATCTGGTGCTGATTCTAATGGGTTCCAGTTTTCATGTCCATTCCACGGTTCGTGTTGTGGAACACGTTGTGGAAACTTAGCTTTTACTGCGTCTGCTGCTTCTGCTGCTGCTGGGCCGTTCATATCAATTCTGCCAGCAGTTTCAAAGTGATGACTAGATTTAATATTTGAAGTTCCGCCTGCTGTTATTTTTGTGTCTGATCCACTCTTAGTATTGATTTCTGCGCCAGCTGTGATATTACCATTTGCACCAACTTTTATTTCTATATTTCCAGCAGCACTTTGATATATGCTTTGATTTACAATCATATTAATATTTCTGCCAGCTTCAAAATTTATATCTCTGTCAGCAACAAAATTAAAATCTGTTTCTGTATGGAAACTAATACTGTCTTTTGCATACACATCAAGTTTACCATTACTTGACATTTCTATCCATGCAGTACCTCTACTGTTGTTGATGTAAACTAAATCCTCGCTGGTGTTGATCATTATTTGCGCACCAGTACGTGTTCTAAAGCGTATCATCTCGTTTGCAGGTCTGGTCACATCGCCGCCTGCTTCGCTGGCTTCTTTGTTTAGGTATTCATAAGGAGTATCTTCAGGGGATCCTTTACGTAAAAACTTATCGTCACCGTCATCAATTACAAAACTACTACTGCCTAAACGATTAACATGAACAGTTGCTTGACTTTCTTTGACACCTACCCTGCCTTGCGGAGATCCTCCACGCTTATCTAATGGACCGGGTGTACTAAATCCGTATACAGCACTAGGAAATTCTCTTTGCGCACTTGTAGTTGTTATACCTCTGATATCATCTTCAAGTGTACCTTGTTCTTTTAGTGTATTAACAAAATCATCATTGACTGGTCTTTTGTATTTTACAACATTATTTGTACTTGGTTTAGTAATTTTTTTGTTGTATTCTCCAACAGGTAATTTTTTGCCTTTTAGATCGCCTGTTGCATTTGAAGTTTGTTCAGTTGCAGGTTGTCCTCCGGGCAACATATATGTCATTCCTTTTTCAGGAATACAAGCAAACCAATAACCAAATTCTCTGCTGCCTTCAACAAAGGTCACAAGAACTAGTGATCCGGGATCTGGTGGTACCATCCAAAAACCATAACTTTTTTGTGTATCACTGTATTTGTCATTCTTGCCTAAATGCTGAGATCCTGTCACTCCGTAAAACGGACTAGCATAATAAACAATTGAAGTTTGTCCTAGTGTTTCTCCAACATTACCTGCTTCTGTAGTTTTTAATAGTTCAACTTCCAAGCCTCCTAAATAATAAGGATCGGAATGCTTGATTACACGAGCAATAAAAGGGCCGGCATTTTTAACAGGATCAGTTATTCCTGCTGTACGTTTTTGTTCTGGAGATTCATTACTTACTGTTTTCTTTTCCATGTTTAACCTTTGTATGGCGAATTCATATTTTGTGCGTCAGTACTATCCTTAATTTTTACAGGATTGTCGCCACTTGTATTAGTATCTTCCGGTTGCCCTCTTCTACGCAGAAGTTTTAATGTTTGAGTAAATTGATTTCCTCTAATTTCGTTTGTTATTTTTGTGACTCTGTAAAGTCCACTAAACTGTTGTACAGGAATTGTGTCTTCTGGAAATATCATTCCTCCTGTTTCAGGATTGTAATCTATAGGAGTTCTAAAATTTAGTAAAATATCTGACTCACTACGCTGATAATCAATCTGCCCGTTTGCTGTACTGTTTAAATCGCCAGGTGAGTCTGTCCAATTACCCATTCCGCTGTCTACAATAAAATACGGATCGCCAAATATTTCTAAATCAACTTCTACCAAGTCCATACTACCCGATCCAAGGATGTTATCGTGAAATTGTCTTGCCCAACGTATTTTACTATTATCTATTCCGGCTCCTCCGCCGCCTTGAGTACTAGTACTTTGATTAAAACTCTGAACTATTAAACCTGTTGCACTATTTGCACCTGAATTTTCAGTTTTCATTGTTAAAGTTTCAGGATTTTTTAGCACAGTATTTTGTTGCAATCCTCCTGTTTTAAAATTAAAGTTGCCTTGTCCGTAATCCGGCTGTATAAACTGGAAGAACGCTGCATTAAATTGTATATCAAAATTTAAGATATCTGTATTTTCGCCACTGTAGATATAATTGTATTCTTTTTTAGCACGTTCACGGAGTGCATTATAACTCAAGCCAGGATCTCCCGGTCTTTGTAAGTGGCTGCTGTGTACCATGTATTCTACAACTTTATAATGAAATACTTTTGCATCCTCACCGTACACATTTTCTTGATCAGCATTGGCTTTTAAATAAGTTTCTGCATCGATTCTAAACCAAGGTACCATACCGTTTTCGTCCGGAGCACGATCTTTTAATTCTTTTGCCCAGCTGCTGGTTAAAACAATATCTTCTATTATTTTAATCATACTTGTGCCTGCGCCATATTCAAAAACACGCTCATCATTGCTAACAGTGTTTTTACCTCTAGTCATAACTTTGTTTTTCTTATCGTAGACTTGACCAGTTTGGGCCATAGGCGCTTTGCCTTGTTCTTCGTGTCCATCAATAATACCCGACTGCCCTAAATTATTTAAACTACTGGGATTTTGTGCAATTCTAGCTAGATTTTCTCCGATATTGCTTTTTGTAAGCACTTGTCCGGTTATCATACTTAGAAATCCTTCAAAGTTTTGAGGTGCTTGTGCTCCAAGGAAGCCGCTAATACCTTCAAATAGTCCTTGAACGTCTCCGCTTTTGAAATTAGTAAGCAATCCTCCAATTAGACCTCCACCAAATCCTCCAAGACTGTTTCCTAATACTCCGCCTAAAGCACCACCTAGTGCATTTTGTCCTATATTTTTATTTCCTGCTAAGCCGCCGCTGATAATACCGCCTATTGCACCTGCTGCTATTTTACCAAAAATGCTACTTCCACTTTTACTACTGGTGCTTTTAGTTGTTGCGCCAGCATCGCTTGTGCTTGATGATTGTGCAGGATTAAATTTTGTTGCAATATCTGCTGGAAATGTGACAATAAATTCATCAGCTTCTAATAATTTATTTTCTTGTCTTAGCTCTTCAAAGTATCCATTCATTATTGTACACAAACTTTGTTCGCCGCTTTGCAAACATTTTTCTACACTATTTCCTTTTATACTAAGATCAACAGGAACACCAGTTTTATCATCTAGATATGCTTGTTCATTCCAAGGCATTGCTTCTACACTATAAGTAGTGCCGCCCTCGTTGACTTCAAAAGTTATATTTGTAAGTTTAACAGGCACATCTCTACGTAAATTTTGTCCGCTTTCTGTGACAATTATGTCTCCGTCATCATCATAACCTATAAATTCCATACTTAACATATATGGAGCACGTTGGTAATTAGAAAAGCCACTCATTGTAGCAGCTAACTGACAAGTTTGTAAAAATAAACCCATACTGTATGGTTCTGTGACAGTAAATTCTATATAAGTTGCATTTGTACTGCGTGATTTTGTATTTGGAACACATAATGCTTCTATCATTACGTTATCTACATAATATTCAAGTTTACCGCCTATTGCTTGTTCATATGCTGTCGTGACTTTGTTGGTTGAAGTACCTCCACTCTGAAAAATTACATTTGCCGGACCGTTTACACGATAAGTATCGTTGGGCATTGCAATTTCTTCACGAGTTAAGCAACTAAGCGTGAATATAGTGTTAAAACTACTAAACTGATGTAAAGAGTTTGTTTCAATTGCCATTATAAATTAAGACCTCTTTTTACAGCAGAAGATTTTGGCAAATATATTTTTGTACCAGGTATAAAATCAAATACAGGATCCTTTAATGTATCTATGTTCCTTTGTGCAAATACCCACCATAGTTTGGATGTGCCGTAAAGGTCAAAAGAAAGTAAATCAGGTCGATAAGTGTACTGAGCTTCGATTGTATATAATATATCATCGTCTTCAGCAGGTACTGGCCGAATTCTAAGTATGTCTAACTCACCAGTTTTACTATAATCTGTATTGCCCCATGGACTTGTTTTACCATATTGTGCCATTAGATAAATCCTTTATCAGCAAGATTGCCAGAAACAAAGTTATCCATGCTAAATTCACTAACTTTTGCTCTACTGTGTACCACTTTACATGATATATTAAATGTACTGTTTGTGGGTACCATTTGATACCTATCTGGAGTAATACCGTTTGCTCCTACTTGCATGTAATCAACATTATTAGGCAAATCAAATGTAAATTGTGTAATTACTACAGAAATATTATTCATAACATAACTTCCGTATCCATTTAACTTTACAACTGGTGGTGGAGCGCCTTTTTCGCTGGTATCTCCATAAAACATTTTAGTGACACTACGGAAATAATGCACTGCGGCTATCCAATATAGTCCATCTTCTTGTGTTTGTACTGGAAAAGCACCGGCTATATTAATATCCTCTGTTCGGCTATTGCTATATGCAGGAAAGGGATAATTACTATGTACAGGTGCCATGTCATTGTAGCTGGCACTAGTCACAAAAGTAATAACAGGAGTAACAGGAAATACAACATTATATCCAGTTGTAGCCAAGGGTGATAAAATTCTGCTGCTACGATAGGTTGACAACGTAGGTACACTTACTTTTACACGCCAATCCGGTTGTGTATCGTCAGTAGGTAAAAATGTTGCAGTTTGTGCTAAACTCTGAGTAGGTTCTGCACCGTTTGGCAGATTATTTAAGCGTCTTTGTCTTGTAATATCGTTTGGATTTGTAATAATAATGTCGCGAGACCCAACAGAACCAAAAGTTGTTCTGTTTTGTGCTGATACATTTCCTAAGTTATTAGATTGTCTGGGGTTATTAGCCATGTTCACTCCTATATACTATTTAGTTGACAAATATATGTGCGTATATTATAATAAACTAAAGGAGCCTTAAAATATGGCAAGAAAAGTAAATTATTTGAATAATAAGGATATGTTATCCGAAATACATAAGTCTAAAAGTACGTTTTGTAGTTATGTTTCACCAGAGTACACTCTATACGACATTATACTACCCGAAGTATCTAAAATAAACATTAGAACAATAGCTGAAGCTAAAAGAAACAAAGCAAAGAAGCAAGGGTCGCAGGCATATGAAGCAGCAAAGGCTGCTGGCCGTAAGGTAAAGCAAGCTGAGTTTGAAGTTGATTATAGAAAAATAGAAAAAACCGATCTTGTGTTCCGTATAATGACATTTGATCATGTTCCGGACGAACCAGGACGTAAAAAGAACCCTAAAACAGTTGCTGATCATAAAACAAAGTTAAACTTTCCACCTTTTCAACATTGGAAGTTTGATGATAACGACAACTTAGTCTGTGTAGGCAAAAGTCATTGGATTGGCGGCATGGAGAACGGATACTTTGACAAGACACACGGTAAAGCAACTAACGAACTTGCACGTATGTGGATTAAACTATGCGAAAGATACGCAACTAGAGGCAATGTGCGTGGATATACGTACAATGACGAGATGAAAGGCCAAGCAATACTACAATTAGCACAAATTGGCTTGCAGTTTGACGAATCTAAGTCTAATAATCCGTTTGCATACTACACAGCAGCAGTGACAAATAGTTTTGTACGTGTGATTAACATTGAAAAACGTGCGCAGAACATTCGCGATGACATTTTAGAGATGAATGATATGAATCCATCACATACTAGATTACACAGCGGCGAATGGGAAGCAGCTCAACGCAGAGAAAAAGCAAATAAAGGTTGATCTTTACAGTATTCTCCATTATACTGTACTAGAAGTGGAGTATCCTATTGTTTAAAAAAGCAGCAGTATTTACTGACATACATTTAGGTATGAAAGGCAACTCTCGAGTCCATAATCAGGACTGCGAGGACTATATCGATTGGTATATCGAACAAGCCAAGGCTCACGGATGTGAAACTGGTTTGTTTTGTGGCGACTGGCACCATAACAGGAACAGTCTTAACCTTACAACTATGGACACAACCATAAGATTGTTAGAGAAGTTAGGACAAGCGTTTGAAAACTTTTATATGTTTGCTGGTAATCACGATTTATACTACAAAGACAAGCGTGATATTAGTTCAACAGAGTTTGCAAGACACATACCAGGCATTACCGTTGTAGATCAAATGATGGTCCAAGACGATGTTGCACTGGTTCCGTGGTTAGTCGGCGACGAGTGGAGGAAGATCGAAAAGTTAAAAGCAAAATACTTGTTTGGTCACTTCGAACTCCCATCATTCTATATGAATGCTATGGTACAGATGCCAGACCACGGAGAACTAAAAGCTGAACACTTTAAGAATCAAGAGTATGTGTTCAGTGGACACTTCCACAAACGTCAGAAGCAAGGCAAGATTCATTACATTGGTAATGCTTTTCCGCACAACTATGCAGATGCTTGGGATGACGATCGAGGTATGATGATACTGGATCGTGAAAACAATGCAGAGCCAGAGTATATCAACTGGCCACAGTGTCCCAAGTACCGTACAGTTAAACTATCTCAACTGATTGATCAAAAAGACACATTGATTAAACCAAGCATGTACCTAAGAGTCACTCTTGATATCGATATTAGCTTTGAAGAAGCAACATACATCAAAGAAACCTTTATGGAAACATACAGTTGCAGAGATATTACACTAATTCCTCAAAAACATATTGAGGAAATTAATACCGACCTAGATATTGAACAGTTTGAGAGTGTTGATCAAATTGTAAGCAACGAGATACAAGCTATCGACAGTGAACAGTTCAATAAAAAACTATTACTAGATATTTACAACGAGTTAGCATGATAAAAATTAAAGACCTGACAGTAAAGAACTTTATGAGTGTGGGCAATGTGACCCAAGCAGTTGACTTTAACAAGGAACAGCTAACACTTGTACTAGGAGAGAACTTAGACCAAGGCGGAGATGACACTGGATCACGTAATGGTACAGGCAAGACTACTATCATTAATGCATTAAGCTATGCATTGTATGGTACAGCTCTTACAAACATCAAACGCAACAACTTGATCAACAAAACCAACAGCAAAGGCATGTTGGTCACATTGAATTTTGAGAAAGCCGGAAACAAATATCGTATTGAGCGTGGAAGATCTCCAAATGTTCTCAAGTTTTACATCAACGACCATGAGCAAAAAGAAAATATAGACGAATCTCAAGGCGATAGTAGACAAACACAAAAAGATATTGATAGCTTACTTGATATGAGTCACGATATGTTCAAACATATTGTTGCACTCAATACTTACACCGAGCCTTTCCTTAGTATGCGAGCCAATGATCAACGTGCTGTTATTGAGCAGTTATTGGGCATTACTATCCTTACCGAAAAGGCAGATGTACTAAAGGAAAAAGTTAAACAAACTAAAGATAGCATCACAGAAGAGAAACTAAAAATTAATGCTATCGAAGCAAGCAATAAAAAGATTGAACAAAGTATCGAAACACTTGCAGGTAGACAACGTGCATGGATTTCAAAAAACAAATCCGATGTTGAAAAACTAAACAATGCAATTATAGAGTTAGAAAAACTAGATATTGATACAGAACTTGAAGCACATGACAAACTTACTAATTGGACAGAACTAAACAATCGTATTACAAGTCTTAATAAAGAAAAGGCAACACTTGAAAGCGCACTAATGAGAGCAACTAAAGGTGTTAACAAAGCTGAAAAGGATGTTAAAGAATTAGATGATGCAGTGTGCTACACTTGCGGTCAAGAGCTTCATGCAGACAAGAAAAAAGAAATTGAAACTAAAAAACAAAAAGAGCTTGAAGATGCAACTGCATACCAAACAGAAGTTGCAGATAAATTAGAAGCAACTATGGAGTTTCTCAACGAAATTGGTGATATTAACGGACGTCCAAATACATTTTATGAAATTGCAAAAGAAGCATACGAACATAGAAATAATGTAGATAATTTACGTTCATCGTTGATAAGTAAACAGCAAGAGGAAGATCCTTATCAAGCACAAATTAACGATTTAACTGATACTGCACTACAAGAACTTGATTGGCAGCCGGTAAACGACTTAACTAGTTTGCGTGAACATCAGGACTTTCTTCTTAAACTATTAACAAACAAAGACAGTTTCATACGCAAAAAGATCATTGATCAGAACCTAGCGTACCTGAACAACAGGCTCACATATTATTTAGACAGACTAGGCTTACCACATCAAGTACAATTCCAAAACGATTTGACAGTTGAAATTACACAACTAGGACAAGACTTAGACTTTGATAACTTGAGCAGAGGCGAACGCAACAGGCTAATACTAGGAATGAGTTTTGCATTTAGAGACGTTTGGGAATCATTGTACCAAGGTGTAAACTTGCTGTTCATTGATGAACTTATTGACAGTGGTATGGATACTGCTGGAGTCGAAGGTGCGCTTGCTGTACTCAAGAAGATGGGCAGAGAGCGTATGAAAAATGTATTTCTTATTTCGCACAAAGACGAACTTGTCGGCAGAGTTAATCACGTTATGAAAGTTATCAAAGAAAATGGGTTTACTTCATATGAAAACGATATCGATATTATAGAATGACAGACGACACACATGATAAATTAATGCAGAAGGTTCTTGATTATTTGTCTGCAAGTGAAGACTTTGAAAGACTTCCAAGCGAGCGCAGCAAGCGCAGAATAAGAAGAGAACTTAGAGAACTGATTGCGTTGTGTAAAACTAGAGCAGAAGAAGCAAGGCAACGATACAAGACAGACTTGGCTGAGATACGTGCTAGTGGCAAGTGGGCTGTTAACATTGGCAAAGCCAATCATCAAAGGAAAAAGAAAAAATGAAGATTACAGTTGTAGGTGGTGGATTTGCAGGAGCATTAACAAGTTCGTTTTTAGCAAAAGAATTTCCTGATGCAACTGTTGAAATGATTCATAGTCCTAAAGTAGGAACTATCGGTGTTGGTGAAAGTATTAGTCCTCACTTACCTGGAATGTTTGGTGCATTAGGTATAGACGAAAAACGTTTTATGCAAGAAACAAATGCCTTATTCAAGTATGGAAACCACATGGAAGACTGGACAGATACAGCTGATGGTGGTAAAGATGTTTTGCGTAATTTTTATTGGAGCAACTACTACAACAAAGAAACAATTTGGCAAAATGTTTCTCAAGTTGGGCCAGAGGACTTGAGAACAAGTGATGTATGGTTAGATGTTTACCGTAATGGCACAGCACCAGACTTAGATGTGTATCATCATAATAGCGAAGGTTATCAATATTGTAAAGATTTAAAAATGCCCTTTGACGACAATGGCAACTATCAACTTCCTGCTACAGGATCATATGCTTATCACATCGATGCGGAAAAGTCTGCACCTTGGTTAATTGAAAATGTTTGCAAGAAATATGGCGTAATTGAAACTATTGCACACGTAGAAACTGTAAACACAGACAACAAAGGCATTAGCAGTATTGTACTTGAAGATGGAACAGAAGTCACCAGCGACTTGTGGATGGATTGTACTGGATTGGCTAGATTACTAATTAGCAAACTTACCGACGAGTTTATACAAAACCCTGCAAACAAAATGAATAGTGCTTGGGTTTGTCCAATACGTTATGAAGACAAAGATGCTGAATTTGTTAACTATACAAGAAGCATTAGACGTGACATGGGCTGGCAATTTAAAATTTGTCTTGATGCTCGTATGGGCACTGGTCTTGTTTACAGTGATGAATACTTTAGCGACGACGAAGCACTTGAATGGTTCAAAAATGAAATTGGAGATAGAAATATTCGTCCACCACGTTTGTTAAAATGGAAACCTGGAAGATTAAAAACTCCAAATGTCGGAAACTGTTTTGCTATTGGAATGTCAGCATCATTTTCAGATCCTCTCGAAGCAAATGCTGTTGCTAGTATTATTGCAAGTGTAAAACGTGTTGCTTGGATGCATCAACGTGACTTGGATAAAGATTATTACAATCGTAAAATGAATAATTACTTTCAAGACATTGCAGATTATACAGCAGTTCATTATACTTTGAGCAATAGAGGTAATAATCATTTTTGGCAAGACATGAGACGCATTGGTGAAGAACTAAATCATAAACAACTTGTAAAAGAAAAATATTACAACATGGCAAACTGTATGGACAGTTGCATAGGTTATGTTTCACTGTTTGTCGATGTAAACTGGATAGATATTGCCAACAACTGGATGGACAAACAAGACTTAGAAGATTGGCCTACACAGTCTACTCCTGAACAACAACAAGCGTATATTAGAAGAGTACGCAATGAAAAATTATTACACGAAATACAAGCGTCAAACAATAAAAAATCAATTGACATTTTTTATAAAATGTTTAATAATATAGAAGAACACAATAAAGGCTTACACAAGTGGCCGTCAAAATATCTAAATGAAATGTTTGGCGGTGCTTGGCAACAAACTATAGGCAAACCAAAAACGGAATCAAAAATATAATCTTGTAATACATACGTTATGAGTTGGATATACAAAGGTAAAAAAATAACTGAAATACCAGATGAGTACGAAGGCTTTGTATATCTAATTACAAATAAAAAAACTAAACAAAAATACGTAGGCAAAAAACTAGCAAAATTTAAAACTACCAAGCCACCACTAAAAGGCAAAAAGAACAAACGCAGAGGCTATAAAGAAAGCGACTGGAAGACTTACTATGGTAGCTCTGACAGACTAAACGCAGATGTAGCAGCACTAGGCGAAAAGCATTTTACAAGAGAAATATTATACCTATGTAAAGGTAGGGGCGAAATGTCCTACATAGAGGCAAGAGAGCAGTTTGATAGGCGTGTACTTGAAACTGATGAATACTATAACGGTATTATCAATGTTAGAGTAGGCGGATCAGACAAACTCAAACAGGCATTGTTAGAACATCACATACAGGCAAAGCATTCCAACACCTAAGGTTGGCGGGCCAGTTTATAATACCGCTGTGGAAAAAGCT
>ERZ1048068.382-NODE-382-length-41327-cov-5.128828_pt1 | contig 41327 bp, 33 predicted proteins | sample MGYA00383098_ERZ1048068 | MGnify/ENA primary metagenome ERZ1048068 (study PRJEB29581, sample SAMEA5548368) | metagenome | biome: marine; feature: coastal; material: water | depth 1 m | study: Short-term variability in the microbial, nano- and picoplankton dynamics...
CCAGCGGCCCCTCAAAGGCTTCGAGAAACACTTCCAAGGCATCCGGTGGGATATCCAGGTCCTTGGGCACCACGGTAAGCTCTTTGCCCTGCACCATGGCAAACGGCATCTCCTCCTGCTCGGGACGCGGAGTCGCGCCGGCAATGTCGCCGGTTGGTTCGAGAGTATTATTTTCTTCAAGAGGGGTGGCTTGGCTAGTCACAGTCGACTCAATTTATCATTTGACGCAATTATAACCACAATGCGTCACTTGACCATCATGTTAACCGTCATGATTTTTAATTTGCGGAAAAATCACCCATTCCCTGACGAGTAATCTGTGGCAGGTCGTCGGTCATATCAACCACGGTAGTCGGCTCAAGTCCACAGTATCCCCCATCGATAATTACATCGACATGGGACTCCATGGTCGCGCGAATATCGTAGGGGTCTGACAATGGGTAGTCATCACCGGGCAGGATCAGGGTAACACTCATCATTGGTTCGGCAAGTTCTTCGAGTAGCGCTTGGGCTATCGGGCTATTGGGCACCCGCAGGCCAATGGTCTTGCGCTTGGGGTGCATCAGCCGCCGCGGCACTTCAGAGGTGGCCGGCAGGATAAAGGTAAAGGGCCCCGGAGTGCTGGCTTTTAGACTGCGAAAGGCGCTGTTATCAACTCTCGCATAGCTAGCCAGCTCAGAGAGGTCGCGACACATCAATGTGAAGTTATGATTTTTGTCGATATGCCTGATCGCGCGAATACGGTCAAGGGCCTGCTTGTCACCTATATGGCAGCCAATGGCGTACACGGAGTCGGTGGGATAGACAATAACCCCGCCCTTGCGAACAATCTCTGCAGCTTTAACAATAAGACGCTGTTGGGGATTTTCCGGATGGATAGAAAAATATTCGCTCAAAAAAATTACTCCAAGAGAGGCAATGACACAGGCAATTTATGACCCGATAACGTCACTATTATCCCATACAGCAAAGCTAAAAAGTTGATTTAAATTTCTTTTTCTGCGGCTAAAAACTTCTTGGCAAATAACATTGAGGGAAGTGGTTTGCTAAAAAGGTAGCCCTGATAATTATCACAACCCAATTCCTCCAGTATCTGGCGCTGCTCTTCGGTTTCAACACCCTCGGCGACTGTTTTCATCTTGAGGCTTTTAGCCAGCCCGATAATTCCTGCCACAATAGCGCTGTCACTGGGATCTGACTCGATATCATAAATAAAGGAGCGGTCGATTTTTAACACATCCACCGGCAGGCGCTTGAGATAGTTAAGCGATGAATAACCACTGCCAAAATCATCTACGGCAATAGTGATGCCCATGCGCTTGATCTTATTAATTTCAGTGATCATTAACTCCGGGTGATCCATCAGGGTGCCTTCGGTGATTTCCAGCTCAAGGAAATTTTTCGGCAAACTGTTGCGCTGCATCAGGTCGTGCAACTTAGTGTGCAACTCTTCGGCCATTAAGTCTTTAACCGACAGATTGACCGCAAGAGTCAGCTTGTGGCCATCCTGAATCCAGCGCTTTAACTGCACGGCAGCATTTTCCAGCACCCAGTCGCTGAGTTGGTTGATCAAACCGCTCTCCTCGGCAAGCGGAATAAATACATCTGGCGATATCAGGCCTTTGACCGGGTGCTGCCAGCGCACCAGGGCCTCGGCACCAATAAGCTCGCCGGTCGTTAAATTGAGTTGTGGCTGGTAGTGCAGAGTCAACTCATTTTCATCGATTGCCTTGCGCAACTCTTGCTCAAGTCGCAGGCGCTTGGCAATCTCTGCCTCCATGCCCTGCTCATAAAAGCAGAAATTATTGCGCTTTTCTTTGGCCCGAAACATCGCTGAATCTGCATGCTTGATCAGGGCGCTGACATCTTCGCCATCATCGGGAAAAACTGATATGCCAATACTGGCGGTAACAAACATCTTTTGCTGCATAAACACAAAGGGCTGGCCAATAGATCGACAGATTTTTTCAGCAACGCTGGCGGCGCTGTCAGGATTTTCTATATTTTCCAGAACAATGGTAAATTCATCACCGCCGAGCCGGGCAATAAAGTCACTGTCGCGCACACAGTGACGAATTCGGTCGGCAACAGCTTTTAACAGTAGATCGCCGGCATCGTGCCCCATGGTGTCATTGATCATTTTAAAACGGTCCAGATCCAGAAACAGAATGGCGAAGCGCTGTTTTTCTATAGCTGCACGGTTAACAATAATACGTATCTGCTGCTTTAACTGGGCGCGATTGGGAAGCCCTGTCAGCGGATCATGGTAGGCGAGCTTCTTGACATCTTTTTCAGCCTTGTTGGCCTTTATAAGGCGTGCCACTCTCTGCTTCATCACCGAGAGGTTGACTGGTTTGGCAATATAATCTGTCGCGCCACTGGAAAACGCCCTGACGATCGAGTCCTCATCCTCTAGAGCTGTGACCATCAAAACAGGTATATCTGCACCCTGCGCGGTCTCGCGGATCATTTGGCAGGCATCAAACCCATCCAGCTCGGGCATAATGGCGTCCATCAGCACAAGATCCGGCATGCGCCGCTTACAGATATTCAGAGCATGCATGCCATTGCTCGCCTCTTCTACTTCGTAGTTCTCTTTTAAAAATGCATCGACCAGTGCCAGACGCATGGTGCGATCGTCATCGACCACTAGAATTCTGCTGTGACGGTCATTCTTAAAGGATACTTTTGCAACCTGATTGACCGGCGACATCTCTTGCTTGAGGTCCTCTTTTAAAATATCAAAGGCGTCAGCAATTTCCGCCACATCGTCCAATACTCGACTCAGGTCGTCCTTGGCGGCACGATCCTCAAGCACCTTACTTAATCCGACAAGGTTATGGGCGCCAAAATTCGCGGCGCTGCCCTTGATGGTGTGAGCCATCTCACGCACATGGCGGGCATTCTTTTCGATGGCAGCCGATCTTAATTTTTCAAGATAGACCGGTGTATCTTCGATAAATGCGGCAATCATCGAGGATACAACTTCACCCACAGCCTCGCGCAGCGCCTCAATCACTTTGACGTCATAACTCAGTGAACGGTATATGGTTTCAGGTTGCTGGACTTTACTGGGACTCAATATCAAAGGTTCAGCCTCAGGTTGCGGCTCGGGCTGCTGCGCCTGGCTATATTGACTGCCGGCCCACTGCTCCAACTTAGCACTCAGACCGCTCAGACTGAGGGGCTTGGGCAAGAAATCATTCATGCCGACATCTTTACAGTGCTCCTCTTCGGCTTCGCTGTTATTGGCGGTCATGGCGATAATTGGCAGAGATCCGGCTCTATCGCCCTCGAGATCCCGTATTTTTTCGGTGGCATCGTAGCCATTCATCACCGGCATATTGCAGTCCATCAATATTAGGTCATAGCGCTCACGACTCACTCGTTCGAGAGCTTTCTGGCCATTTTCTGCAATGCTGACCTGGCAGTTAAGCTTTTCCAGCATGGCCATAGCGACCTGTTGATTGGCTCGATTGTCATCGACAACCAACACTCTGCAACCATTGGCCTGTGGCTTTTCCAGTCGCTGATAGTGCTCGGATTCGATGAGCTGTCCGGTGACAAAATATTTAATCAGCAAGTCGGCAAAGGAATTCGAGCGCAACGGCTTGTTGAGACGTGGCAGTGAAAGTTCGCGGACCTGAGGATCCACCGCCCAGGGGTTGCTCAGCATCACCACCAGGCACTGAGCAAAATTTTCCTCCTGTTTGATAAAGCCAATAAAATCATTGACCTTGATATCGCCGATATCCTCGTCGACAAATAAAATATCATATCCCTGTGTTGCGTTGTTCTGGCGAATCAGCTCGAGAGCCTCGGAGCCGCATCGGGCAAAACTGACATTCAGACCCAGAGATCGAAGCTTCTGATCGGCAACGGCATTGAGTATTTCACTGTTACTGACAAACAGCGCATTGATAGCATCGAGCTCTGCATAGGTTGTCGGTTCCTCGGTGGGCTGGCGGGTTTGTATCGGCAGGGTAAAACCAAACTCGCTGCCGACACCGATCTCACTGGAGACAAAGATATCACCGCCCATCATTTCAACAATCTGGGCACTTATCGCCAGACCCAGGCCGGTCCCCTGGTACTCTTTGGTATTGGAGGAGTCAACTTGGGTAAAGGCATCGAAGACGCGCGACTGGTCTTCTGCGGAAACACCAATGCCTGTGTCTTTAACCACAAATTTTAGCTGCATCAACCCTTCGCCTTCCTGAGAATTGACGATATCGCGATCGACACTGACATGGATAGAGACCTCGCCTCGCTCGGTAAATTTCACGCCATTGCCAGCCAGGTTAATCAGCACCTGACGAATTCTCGCACTGTCGGCATGCAGTGTCTGAGGTACGTCATCATCGACGACATAGCCAATTTCTACATGCTTTTTAAGTGCCGTACTGGATAGTAGGCCGATGATATCGTCAAGGCTTTCGTTGAGCTGATAGTCGTGGTTGTTGATGCTGATCTTTCCGGCATCACCCTCAGAAAAGTCCAGTATTTCGTCGATAAGACTAAGCAGACTCTCACCGGATGACTTGGCGGTTTCTACATACTCCCTCTGCTTAGCGCTCAACCCCATGGTCAACAGCAGGTCGAGCATACCCAAAACTGCATTCATCGGGGTTCGCAGTTCGTGGGTTACATTTGCGGCAAATTCCCCTTTTACCCGCGCAGACTCCAGCGCCGAATGCATCACCAGCTCCAGAGCACTCTGACGATCCTCAAGCACTTGCATCATGCTATTAAAAGAATCCTGTATCTCGGTAATATCGACCGGCCCATTCACCTGAGCCCTGATCTTTTTCTTCTTACCGTCCCGAGCTGATTTCATCACCGCTGACAATCGCTCGATAGGCTGAGTTAGGCGATGAGAAAAATACAGCAGAACAAAAAGTAGAATCATTGCCCCGACAAAAGAGACTAATAGATTATTATTCAGAGTACTCTGCTGCATCAGGCGCAAGGTATCCTTGCCAACAATAACCGTAATATAGCCAAGCAACATGTCGTTATCGGGCGTGCTTTGGGTCTCCAGATCCATGTCGTCATTGCTAAAATAAACCGGCGAGCGAAATTTCCACAGATGCTCACTCTCTTCAACCAGGCTGAGCTGATTAGATCTTATAGGCCGCACCCCGGCTGAATCAGGGCTGGATGCCTCAAGAGAAGTAATACCTATATCAAAGAGCAAATCTGCTTTATCGGTCTCGATTATTATTCCCTTAACGCCGGGGAAATTAATCGCGTTCTTACCGATATCCTCGGCGCTTTCAGGGCTTTGGTAGAGCAGTGCCACTTCACTTTGACGGGCTAGTGATTCGGTTACCTGCATACCCTGCAGAACCTGATGTTCTTCAATAATGCCACTGGATATTTTGCTGACAACCATCGAGGTTATAAACGCCAGTAGGAGAATGCCAACCACAAAGACCAGGGCCAACTGAGTTTTAAATCTCAGCCTGTCAAACCAGCCTTTTTTAATATCGCTTTCCATAGTTAGCGTGCCGGAAGAATCAAATCAATATGGGTGCGCATATCATCGCTAAGATTGATACCCAGGTGGTTGCTGGTGCGCTCATTCAAGGTTATAAATATGTCCTCCAGGGCCTGCATGCGACGTTCGGACTGCTGTGTTTTATCAGCAATACTACGCGCCAAATGGCCGAGACTGAGACCCATTTTGTAGTTGTTGGGGTAGATGGAAAAAAGCGCGCCGCGTTTCACATGAACAGGATTGGACGAGAAAACCACAAAGTGTTTTTCCCATGATTCATGAAGCAAAATAGATAGCATCGCGTTGTTGACAAAGGAGCCGGTGGGAAGAATCCACACCGCATCATCTTTATCCAATGTCTGCATAAGCTCCCTGTATACGCCAGCTGCATCTCTGATATTTTCAGCCTGATGAATTGATAGCTGGATACTCTGCTGTGACAGCGCCTGTGTTGCCCAGGCAAAATCCATCAGGCTGCTCTCAGCATTGGTGACTATATGGACAGTCTTCACACCGGGCACTAAAACCGGCAATTTTTGGGCGATCACCTCGACATCGGGAATCAGCGTAATACCAAATACATTGCTGTATTCACTGCTGACCGCGCCAACGATTAAATGTCGCTCGTGATTGTGTTCGGTAACCTGCCGTGCCAGCCGATTACCGAGCACCAACACCGGAGAACTCTTGTCCAACACATGCACAAAGTCCACAGGCGACTGGTTGTCAGCCATAGGAACGCGCCTGACTTTATGCTGATAGCCCTCCTCTGCACCTCGAACAACCTCTTCATAGATTCTGGCAAAGGGTTTGCGCACCTCTGGATATATAATCACCAGATCAGCTACTTCCTCGGAAGCAGTTGCAGCACCTGACTGTGGCAGCAATCCGATTAAATTAAGGCCGATTAAGGTCAACCAAAATACAGTGTCCATCTGTTTAATTTTTATAGCACTACTCCCTGTACTGCCGTAAAAACAAAGTCAGCCTACCAACCGGGCTTCCGCTGACATCAAATCCCGCAACCTAGGCGGCTTTCAAAAGCTGTAGCGCACCTCAGCCAAAATAGTTCGCCCTGAAAGAGGGAGATCATTGGGTATAAAAGGCATTGGGGCCGAGTTGGGACTCGGCTCTCGGGCATCCTCATCAAAAGCATTATTGATGGTTAACCCCAGCTCGAATGATTTTGATAACATCTTTCGAACTGATACGTCGACAATCAGGTAGTCATCAATCTGCGAACGCTGATCATCTGGCATGCGATTTCTATCGAGTACCCAGTTGGCCTGCATATTCACCCGCCACTCGTCGGGCAAAGCCCAATTGCCGCGCACATAGAGCTGCTTTTCCGGTGATTTTGAGGCAGGCTTATCATTGGTTTCATCCGTAGAGCTTTGGATGGAAAAATTACTGGTAATGGTCAAATTTTCCGTCGCTGACCAGTTGACCTCAAACTCCATACCATAACCACTCTGCTCACCGGCATTTTGCGCAGTTCGCGTGCTGTCATTGAGGTCGGGGATAAACTGGATAATGTCCGTCCAGTTGTAATAAAAGAAATTGGTATTGAGGATCAGCTGGTAATTGGGACGATAATCAAAGGCCAGCTCATAACTTTCTATCTCTTCCGGCTTTAGGTCTAAATTCCCCAGAATTAATGGATTGTTAATCGCCCTGGTCTGGGCAAAAGATGGCGCACGAAATGCCTCACCATAGAGAAACTTGGTAGTGAGCGTATAACTGGTTGACCAGACCAGGGCAATTCGCGGGTTAATGGTGGAGCCAAAGTCGGAATATTTGTCATAGCGTATACCCGCGGTCAGCTCCCAGTCATTATCCAGCAACCAGACATCCTGAAGATAGAGATAGTGATTTTCCCGTTGATCCTCAGTCAGGAATACCAGCGGCGAATCGGAGACATCCACCAGCGGATCCCCTGGCAGAATTGGTAACAATGTATCCGGGTTGATACCAAAGTTTTTCTTTTCGGTAACCCTGTCGATCTCACCGTGATAATAGCCGCTGCCCATACTCAGGTTGTGATGCTTGATCCCCCGGTAATCAAGGCGCAGACCGGCGCGAAGATGATTTTCAAAAATCTCCGGATTGCCTATAACTCCATTGGGAAAAGGCGCATATAAGGGCGCGCCAAGTAAGTCAAAAAATGGGCCTCTCGATCCCGGAGGATAGAGAATAAAATCACCCTCGACTTCCTGTGAGGTATCCAGGTAACTGATCTGAAATTCCAGAGCGGTATTTTGGGAGAGTTCGGCTTCTGTATAGGTAAAATCAAAATTTAATCGCTGGCTGGCAAATTTATTGCTCGGGTTCAATGCCTCGGCCGCGCCGGCACCATCGCCGATATCTTTTCTAATCTGGCTGCCCAGCCTAAAACGCATTTTTTTATACAGCGCCTCCAGTCGAATATCGACATTTTGCGCAGAGCGATTAACTGATCCCGGTGCATTTGAAACCGAGGTTCCCGAGAGAAGATCCAGCAGAGTCTGGGCATCGCTTTCGATCATCTCATCGGTGCCGTCGGTTTCACCCAGCTCAACCACCGCTGAGTATTCCAACTCACCCTGTTTACCCTTGGCTGACAGCCAGATATTGTGTGTAGAAAAATCACCAATTGCTGCACCGACAGAATTACGTTCGATGTCCTCGGGGCCCTTGGTCACTATATTGATAACTCCGGCAAATGCATCTGCACCATAGAGGGCGGATCCGGGACCGCGAATAACCTCTATTCTGGCAATTGCCTCTACGGGCATTCCAGTCCAAACCAAATTACGATCCCCCTGAAATAGATTTGTTAGGGGTATCCCATTAATTAGCATAAGCACCTGTGGATTAAAATCCGCATTGATGCCACGAAATATATACATTGAATTGTAGAGTGGACTGCGGCTGACATGTAGGCCGGGTACTGCTTCCAGAACCTCATCAATATTTTTGGCACCCATAGTCTTTATCTGCTGAGCAGTGATCACCGAAGCCACTGCCGGCGCCTTGGCAATAGGCTGAACAACACCTGTAGCAATAGAGACAAAATCCTCATCTCCATAAAATCCGGCAAAATCAATTTCGGAGTCAAGCCCCTCCTGAGCGGCGCTGTAGACCGGAATCAGTCCTGCAACCAATACTAAAAATATATATCTGCTCACCCTGTAACCTCCCGATTGCTACTCCCTGTTTTTACAGTCTCAAATTAAAACCCCTATCTAACTATTCCAGTGCCTTACCTCCTCAACCCCCCTGTAATTGAGTCTTGAAGTTCGCAGGGGAAAAAAGCTTCCCTCAGGCTGTTGCTGGGCGTCGATATAGCAAGGCATAGCACCAGCTGTGAATGTATATGTCGCCATATGGTATATATCCGTTGGTGTTATACCCTCGTCGGCAAGTAATGCTGCACAAATTGCCCCGCCGTTCATCTTGTACTTGAGCCTTGTACCGCTAAGGTATCTTTCAATCTCAAAAGCCAGCCTTACATACCTGCCATTGCCACAATCAATTGAACGAGCAAATTCCATCATGGGCTTTATTCGTTCATCATTATTAACCACTGGTCGACCATATCCATAAACACTGCGAAATTGTTTTAACTCTTCTTTTACCACTCGCTCTAGACTGTCGCCTTGATCAATCTTTTTTTGAGCACGCAGAAAAAAATCAAGAGCACCTTTAATAGGCTTTAAACCATATATAGTGGCCTCACTGACTGCTACAACACCAGCAGCAGCCAAAGCACCAGTGGATCTTGCTGTACCTGCCAAGGCTGCGACGCGGTTATTCCAGATTCGCGGGTCGGGAAAGCTAGTACAAATTACCCAAATAGCCTCAATCAATCGCGAAACCTTTGGTGACTCTTTACCTGTCGCCGCATATAGCAGGTATTCCATCCATGGCTTATCATTTAATTCGGTAAAGATATCTTTACCACGCAAAACAGCCTTCCCTTCCGGGGACCAGCCACCCATTGAGGTATGCCAATTATCCTCAAACTTCTCTAACTTACTGTGAACCGACATACAGTTTCCCTAAAAGATTTAGTTGTATTTACGGATTTAATTTGAAGCCATCTGCAAAAAAAGGGTATTTGCGCCAACCCAGCTTTTCCTGCTCAAGGGCATGCACTGCAGCGCCGGGCAAGCGTATTAGTAGATAGAACATCTCTGCCTGCTCAGGGGAAAAATCCAAATCAAAAAGGGCCGCTGCGGCAATACCGGAAAAGGCCAAGGGACACTCGGCAAGCGCCTCGAGTTGCCGGCGATTTTTTTCTAGCCAGCCAAGACAAGGGGTTTTGCTCACCGTGGCCAGATAGGTCAGGGTCTGTTGTACCGGCGTCGGACAGCTGACTCCGTTGGGATCAAAGCCGGGGAGATGTTCCATGGGCATCCAGACATCTGCGCGCCCCTCCTGAGGAGGATGCTTAATATACTGCTGCCATGCTTCTAGGCTGGTATTACAGTGCCGCCAGTATTCAACAGCATGAAAAACCTCACGAGCCCCTCCGAGGTTACCTGCGCCAACCGAAAGTGCGGCAATTAATGCCGAGGGATGAGTGGACCCACCCACGCCTGCACTCATCGCCGCCCGAACACTGTGATCCCTTGGGCCAGGATTGGCCAATGCGATGGCCAATCCCTCAAGTAGCACTGACTGCTGGGTGTTGGGAGGCTCTAATTTAAATAATAAAAACAGGTAATCTATAAAGCTGGCATTTTTTAATAGATCGTCGTAAACATTATATCCAGCGCAGAAACAGTCTTTTGCCGCAAAGGGGTTATCTGCTTCAGGGGTTTCGCGCCAAATTTCAGTGGTGATCGTTTCGGTGGGTTTATCTGTCATCCGCTTTGCAACACATTCGTTCGCAGCCCGATTGGTGGCGCTTCGTTCTGATCAATACGAACATCCAGCACCGTGGGACCTTTTCGTGCGCAGATAGCCTTTATATCCAGACGATTTAGATCTTCTGGCGAATGAATAATATGCCCGGGAGCTCCCATGGACATCGACAGCGCCGCAAAGTCTACCTTGGTCAAAGAGTTGGCTGTGGGTTCAGCGCCGGTAAGAGTCTGGCCGTGACGAACCATCCCATAGGCACTGTCATTTAGAACAACAAAAATTATGGTTAATTCTTCTTCGATAGCAACGGTGATTTCCTGACCGCTCATCAGCCAGCTGCCATCACCGGTTATACAGACAACCGGAGTGTTAGAAACTGCCAGACTGGTTCCTACTGCGTTACCAATTGCCCAGCCCATGGATGCGAAATCTACCGAGGCGCTAAAAAGCCCTCCCCGCTCTTCACGCTTGCCGGAAAATCGCCTGTCAAAAGGATGCAGATAGTGAGTCCCCCAAGCAAGGCTATTTCCAGTATCAACCAGATAACGGCTGTGGGGTGGGAACAGTCGCGGCAGGTCTCGCATCAGGCGCTGGGGTTTTATCGGGGATGCATCAGAGCAATAGCCCTGTTCGTCGTCAAATTGAAAATGCCTGGTCATGGTTTCTTCGGACTTGGCACTGCCCGACTTGACGAGCCTCATATATCTTTTTGTATCTATACCAAACCGACTGGCAATACGGTCAAAGATAGTTTCAAGGCAGCCTCTAACATGCAGTTTGGCCATTGGTGTTCTGGTCAAATTGGCTTCTGAGGATTCGACATGTACCAGCTTGCCATTAAGCAGACTTTTGGTGTCCCAGGCATTGGTGGAGAACTCACCAAATCGGGCACCAATAGCAATAACCAAGTCCACTTCAGGATTAGCTAATACATCTCGGGCTGCAGCGTGACCGGCAAAGCCAAAGACCCCTTTAAACTGAGGGTGGTAGGGACTGACCAGCCCTTTACCCTGTGGGGTTACAATAAGATCAGCGCCGGTCTTGACCACCAGTGTAAGGATACTGCCAATGGCATCACAGGCTTCATCACCGATAATAAAAACAGGTTTTTTTGCCTGCTTCAATTCGGCAAAAAGCTGATCTACGGCATGGTCATCAATCAATTCAGGCTTGTCCAATAGACTATTTAACTGATAGCCAACTTCAGTCACCGAGATAGGCATGGCCATTACATCGCGCGGAATGCTGATATGCGCAGGCCCGGCTGGTGAGCCCAGCGCAGACATAATTGCCGCGGCCAGTTTGTGCTCAAATTGGTCACAATGGGAAATCATTGTGTTGTATCTGCTGCAGTACTGATAGAGACCAACGGTGTTGACACCGGTACAGGATGAGTCTTGGATAGCGCCTTTGCCAAAGGTTGAAATGGCCGTCTGTGCGGTTATCACCAGCATTGGCACATTGTTTTCATAGGCGGAGGCAACGCCGGTAATCATATTGGTTGCGCCCGGGCCGGTGGTTGAACAGCAGACGCCTAACTTACCGCTGTTTCTGGCATAGCCATCGGCCATAAATGCTGCGCCGGTTTCATGGCGAGCGACTACCGCTCTAACACCGCCCTGTCTCTCGCTGCGTGCCAGTGCATCATACAGAGGCTCTATAGCACCTCCCGGCACACCAAACACATACTCCACACCCAATTGATTTAAATAGGCGACCAATAAATCGGCCATTTTTGGCCCAATCGCCGGGACAGCTTGTGCGCTTTTATTAACAATCTGCGCGCTTGGCTGAACAGCTCCCTTCTCCAGCTCTGTCATTTTTTTGCCTTATAAATTAACAATTTACAAAGAAGTCTTGATCCCTTTTTTTATTAACAAAAGTAATAGATCAAGAATTTGGCAATGGCAAACTAATATTCTTTACTGAGAGGCTCTTTTGAGTTTATTAGGTTTTTCCATATCGACAATAGGCACGCAGTGGTTACAATGCCCGCCTCAATGAAAAGATGACTAGTATTAGCACTATGCAAGAGACCACAAAAAACAGCCCAAAGCCTGAGACCAAAAAAGAAGCGCCCAAAGAAAGTCTGCTGCTTAATCTGGCCTTTAATATAGCCATACCTACACTGGTGCTGACCAAGCTCAGCGGTGATGATTACCTGGGTATCAAGTTGGCAATTGTGGTGGCGCTGTCCTTTCCAATTATCTACGGCATCAAGGACTTCTTTTCTCGCAGTAAAATCAACTTCTTTTCTGCACTGGGTGTTATCAGTGTCTCGATGACCGGTGGCATCAGCCTGATGGAACTGGATGCCATCTATATCGCGATTAAAGAGGCGAGTATCCCACTGCTGTTTGGCCTGGCAACGCTGGTCTCACTAAAAACCTCTCAGCCTCTTATTCATACCTTTCTGCTCAATGACTCAATTCTTGAGACGGAAAAAATAGCCGCCGCTCTTAAGGCCAATAATCGCCAGGCAGAATTTGACCAGTTGCTGATTAATGCGTCATGGATTCTCGCCGGATCATTTTTACTCTCGGCGGTTCTCAACTATTTTCTTGCCATCTATATGCTGACGGCAGATCCGGGAACCCTTGAATTTAATGAACAGTTAGGCAAGATGACTGCGCTAAGTTTTCCGGTGATTGCGGTGCCGGCAATGCTGGTGATGATTGGCGATATGTTCTATCTGTTTAGGGGTATCATGCGTCTCACCGGTATCCCTCTGGAAGAGATTATTAAACAAAAGTAACAGGGTAAGATTATGTGGTATGCAATTATCAGCCAAGATGTGGATAACAGTTTGGATAAACGCTTGCAGGCTCGCCCTGCTCATCTGGCGCGCCTCCAGACCCTTAAAGATGATGGTCGCCTGCTTGTGGCGGGCCCTCATCCAGCGATAGACGCCCTGGACCCGGGTGAAGCCGGTTTTACCGGCAGTCTGGTCATTGCCGAGTTTGAGCATTTGGCTGCTGCCCAGCAGTGGGCTGATGCGGATCCCTATGTGGAAGCCGGGGTCTATAAACAGGTAAGCGTGAAACCTTTCAAGAAAGTTCTTCCCTGAATTCTGAATTGGCTGGCAAATGGTTATCATTTGTCGCCGATCAGAGTATTATCCTCGTCTATTTAACAGATCATCTAAAAACCATGAAGCAACTATTATTGGCATTTTCTGTCTTTATCCTCTCCTTTAGCGGTATGGCTCTAGCGCAAGAACCTTCTGAAGAGACAATTGAAGAAACAGCTGAAGAATCTCTTTCAACAGAAGAAACCGTCGCAGAAGAGACGCCAGTAATAAAAGTCTATCCACAGGAAAAAACCGTCTACGTTATCGATGAGTTTTTTGTGCCATTGCGCGAGACACCCTGCTCTCGCTGCACGATTGTCCATCGCGGGATTAAAACCGGTAGCAAGATGCGCCTCTTAGAGGTCGTGGATGGCTGGGGTCATGTAATTACCTCACGGGGCATCGAGGGCTGGATGGAAGCGCAGTATTTAATCGATGAGCCAATCGCTCGCATTAAACTTGGTCAACAACAAAGAGAACTGGCCGCACTAAAAAAGCGTAACAGTGAACTGGATAGCGACTTTCAGGCGTTGCGCGCTGAGTCAAAAGCCCTGCGGGACCAGCTGGACAGCTCGCTGGGTGACACTGAGACTGTGACTCGGGAGCTGGCTGAAGTTCGGGCAATCTCCTCAGATGCCCTCGCCCTAAACCAGCAAAATGAGCAGCTGGTTAAAAACAATCATATGCTGCAGCGGGAAAATGACGCTCTGAAAGCCAATGTTGATGACCTGCAGAAGGACAAGCGCAATGAGTCTTTTTTATATGGCGGCCTGACGGTATTTTTAGGCGCTATTTTGGTTGTACTTATTCCCAAGTTGCGAGGTCGAAAGCGGCTTTCGGAGTGGCAGTAAATAATTAGTGTTAGCGGAGCGGTAATGAAAAAGGCTGTTGGTTTACAGTTTGTTTTAATGGTTGGCTGGTTGCTGCTCTGTTCTCAGGTACATTCCGGGGACCTAGGCACCGAAAAGGCTGAGATCAAAAATAAACTGGCCGAAAGCGCCAGCGTCAACAATAGCAGCGCAGAAAAGTCGAGTACTGAAAACCCCAGGGTAGTGCTTTCCACAGAGATGGGAGCTATCGTTCTTGAGCTCTACAGTGACAAAGCCCCTGTGACTGTCGATAACTTCATTAAAAATATCAATAACTACCACTACGATGGCCTGATTTTTCACCGGGTGATCAAGGGCTTTATGATCCAGAGTGGTGGCCATACCTTTGACCTGAGTTTTCGTGATTCCGGCCGCGAACCGATTGTCAACGAAGCCGATAACGGTTTGAGCAATATTCGCGGTAGTGTCGCTATGGCGCGTATTGCTCATCCGGACAGTGCTCAGGCACAGTTTTTTATTAACCATAAAAACAATCGGCGCCTCGACCGCAGTGCCTCTATGCCAGGCTATGCAGTTTTCGGGGCAGTGGTGTCGGGAATGGATGTGGTCGACGCCATTGCCAGCGTCGAGGTGCGTTCGATAGGCATATACGATGATGTGCCGGTAACACCGATTCGCATCCTCAAGGCGCGCTTGCAAAACCCCGAGGCATGGACCCCATTGCCGGAGGCAGAGCCCGAACCGGCCTTTGAAATGCCAGTTCCTCTTTACCTAAACAAGTGATTGTATTGATATGACAGCACTCAGTATTAACCTCAACAAAGTCGCCCTGATTCGCAATTCTCGCGAGGGAAATTACCCGGATGTTGTCGAACATGCCAAGCTGTGTATTGCCAATGGCGCCGATGGCATTACCGTGCATCCGCGTCCCGATCAGCGGCATATCCGCCCGGATGATGTTCGCCGTCTGGCAGCACTGGTCAAGCCACTGCAAACGATAGAGTTTAATGTCGAGGGCAATCCTTTTGCGCCGGCTATTGGCAGCTACCCAGGTTTTATTCAATTGGTTGAGGAAACCCGCCCCGACCAGTGCACACTGGTTCCCGATGGCGATGATCAGCTGACTTCAGATCACGGTTTTGATCTACACAGTTCCGGCGAGCAGCTCAAGCCGATCATTGAACACCTGCAAAGTCTGGGAATGCGCGTGAGTCTGTTTATGGATCCCGATCTGACACAAATTGCCCTGGCCAAAAAGATCGGTGCGGACCGTATTGAACTCTACACTGGCCCCTATGCTGCAGCCTGGGATAAAGATCGACTGGAGAGTAATCAGCTGGAGTCAATCTTTCAGGATCATTTTGCCGCAGCCGAATTGGCCACCAGCCTCGGCATGGGCGTCAATGCCGGTCATGATCTCAATCTGGACAACCTGGCTAAATTTGCCAGCATCCCCAGCCTGCTTGAAGTATCTATCGGTCATGCCTTTACCGTCGACTCCCTGACGATGGGTATGCCTAACGCTGTGCAAGCCTACAAAGCACTGCTCGGCTAAGTGTTGAACCAGACCAACAAAGCACTAAGCCTCTCCTGTATAGGTGCAGGGCGTGCCGGTAAAACTCTCTGTAAGTTGCTTGCCGAACAACCATCAAGAATTGAGATTTCTGTTCAGCAGATTATTAATCGTTCCAGAATCTCGGCGGCAGCGGCGGTCGCCTTTATTGGCCAGGGTCAGCCCGAGGAGGGTTTTGAAAACCTCTCGCCAGCAAATATCTGGCTGATAGCGACGCCCGACGATACTATTCCAGCGGTCAGTAAAAGGCTCTCTGCATCCGGGGTATTGCGCAGTGGCGATATTGTTTTTCACTGCAGCGGCTCTCTCAATTCAGGGGTTCTCTCTACCGTTGGCAACAGTCCCTGTAGCGCGTCGGTGCACCCGATTCACAGTTTTGCCAACCCGCAAAATTCCCTGAGAGATTTTTCCGGCACAGCCTGTGGGATCGAAGGAGATTCTGCTGCGACTGAAATTTTAACTGAGCTGTTTAGCGCAATTGGCGGTAAATGCTTTTCCCTCAACGCCAACCAGAAGGCGCTGTACCACGCGGCTACGGTAATGGCCTGCAATAATTTGATCAGCTTACTAAGTCTTAGCCAACAGATGTTAGAGGCCGCTGAGGTGGATAGCGCGACCGCCGGGCATCTACTGCAACCGCTTATCGAAAACAGCCTGGATAACTATTTTCGCGACGGGGCTATCGGCGCTCTGACCGGGCCTATTTCCCGGGGTGACAGTAAAACAGTCGCGGCGCACCTGGAGAGTTTAAAAGACCACCCCCAGTGGCAGAAAATTTACTCGAGTTTGGGGGAGATTGCGGTTAGTCTCTCTGCACAGCAGGGATTTGCCAGCACCGAGCAGTTAGACGCCATATCATGGCTATTAAATCCGTCGGCAGATTAAGTCGACAATTAATCCGAGTAAATAATGACCCACAAAACTGACAGCCCGGAATATCTCGCTAAAAAATCATTTTTTAATCGCCTGATTACAGTCTATGGTCGCAAGCCGGTGTTGGAAATACTCTCGGATAGCAGCCTGCAAATTTTTCGCCTGCATCTTGCCGAGTCCAATCGCGGCGGCGGCATTGTCGAACAGATTAAAACCCTGGCCAGCCAGCGCAAGATTGAAATCTGTTATCACAGTCGCGAGCAGCTGGCGCGTATCTCGCGCAATAGCAAACAGGACCAGGGCGTTGCCTGTGATATTCACTGTCAGGGCTACGAACCCTATCAGCAGGCTTTGGCGTACCTGCCGATAACCTCACAACCACCGATTATTGCTCTGGATGGCATTACCAATCCTCAGAATCTCGGCATGATTATCCGCAGTGTTACCGCGAGTCCAGCCCATGGTCTGCTTCTGCCGAGTAAAGGCTGCGCCGATATTGGCCCACTGGTTATCAAGGCCAGTGCCGGGACAGTGTTTAAGGGTAATATCCTGCGCTGTGATTCTCTTGCCAGCGCTTTGAAGGAATTTAAGTGCAAAGGCTTTGAGATCTGCACCCTCTCCTCGCATCGTGCCACACCACTTGGAGAGTTTAAGCCAAGCGCGCCAGTAATCTATGTGCTGGGTAACGAGACTGAGGGGGTTAGCAAGGAGATTGCGGAACTGAGTGACCATCGGGTGGGTGTTCCCATGGCCAATGGTGTGGAGTCGCTTAACGTGGCGATTACAGCGGCTTTAATTGCTTTTAAAAGCCTTTAGCCTGTTAGAAAGCGTCTTTTAGAAGCCTTTAGCATGCCTGTTAGAAAGCCTTTAGCGTGCCTGTTAGAAAGTCTCTTAGAAAGCCTTTAGCATACCTATTAAAAAGCCTTTAGCATACCTATTAGAAAGCCTTCGTTAGCCGCCCTAGTTTTTAGCAGCCTTTAAAGCCCACAGCGGCGACATTGTCGCGGCGATAACCGAGACCACCAATGTCATCACGGCGATAGCCGTAAAGGTCATTGCCAGTCCCACCTGCTCTATAGCTAAGCCGCAGGCCCAGGCACCCAGAGGCGCGCCGGCAAACAGACAGAGCTGATAAACCGATGCGGCACGGGATCGGTGTGAGTGGGGAACCTGGTTGTGAAGAATGGTGCGCCCCAGGGTCATGGACATTCCGGAGAATGCGCCCCAGGCGAAGACCACCGGAAAAAGTATCCAGAAGTTGGGCATCAGGGCGACTCCCGCAAGCAGTCCCCCACGACCCAGAAAGCTGATAATCATAAGACGACCGGGTCGCTTAAAGGCGTGTTTTTGGCGACTGACGATCAGGTTGGCCAGCACAATCCCCAGGGTAAAGGTTACCTGGAGCACCGCATAGAGTCCCGCGCCGCCCTGGTAGGCCTCTCTGGCCAGTAGCGGCATTCCCACCAGGTAGACACCGAAGGCGAGGAAGCCTGTGGCGGTGACCAGCAGCAGTAAGTGCAGTAGTGCTTTATCGGTTAGGAACAGAGCTAAGCCGGCGCGCAATTCGCCCAGGCTTTCATGCTTGTCCTGCGGGTTATTTTCCTTACTAGTCGCTATATCTTCATCGGCTGCCATCTGCGGATGACTGCGCTTTATCAGCACGGAGCTAATTAAAAACATCAGTATCTGCAAAATAAGTAGCGTCGTTAGTCCGAGGCTATCCAGTTGGCCAGCGATAATAAAACCTATGCCCTGGGCAATAAACTGCACCATCACTACCTTGGCCACGGCCTGGTGCATCATGTCCTGGGCGGCATAGCCGAGCAGACTCTCGCGGGCGGGCTGGACAAATGCCGAGACGGTGCCAAACACCATGCCAAACATAAGCAGCAGGGAAAAGGTCAACTCGCCGGTCAGGGCTGCGCCAATCAGGATGGCAATAGGTAAGCTGTAGAGAAGATAGAGCCTTGATAGCCAGGTGCCGCGATGGCGGCGATCAGAGATTACACCGCCGGGCAGTATAAATAGCAAGTTGGGTAACAGCACGGCGAGCTGGGCAAGCCCGAGACGGCTGGGTGACAGCTCGAGGACACCGACCACCAGCCAGGGATAGAGAACTGTGTGCAGGCCCATGGCGAGGTTGCTCGTGCCAATGGTTGCCAGAAAATGGCGGAAATGAAACTCCTGAGCTGCCACCTATTTACGCCACTTATGCTGGCTTAATTTGATTTTGGATTTGAGCCACACAAGACTCGCAGCAGCGACAATAATGATTCCCAGTATCAGGAGTGTGATCAGCAAATTACCCAGTAGCGAACTAACCGAGACCTTGTAGAGTTTGACTGCCATCAACAAAAAGGCGGCGCAGCCAAACATCGACGCGAGCCATACGGAGCGCTGCCGGATAGCTTTTTTTCTTACGGCCTTTTTCACAGGGTGATTCCTCTATTAACTATTCATAGGCGGTTTTTTACAACGCTTTTTTTAAATGCTCTCAACCAGCCTCTTTGACCCATTCACAGCGGATTTGTATATCCGACTGCTCGGGTTTATGGCCTTCGCCATCGGTGGCAAAGACAAAGGAGTGCAGCCCGGACATCTCGGTCTCGAGGTGCACGGTTGCGCTAACCCAATACATTTTACGCAGTAGCGACTCAAACTGTTCAAGCCAATAGTTCCACTCGTGCTCTACACCCTGGTAGGAGGCACCAAAGTGCATCACCTCGGTCATCAGGCTGGTATCTGTTACCTGCTGCTGCGGGACTGAAAACATTTCCCGGTTGACCAGGCTCCAGGACTCTGCGGAGGGCAGTTGTGCCATGGCACTGCGGTTGTGGCGCCGGTGATTGGCGACATCATCGGCGGCAATATTTTTAATGCAGCCGTAGACTACAGATTCACTGCGAACATCAGTATTCATCTACTTCTCCCTGTCTATGTAACATCCTTGATTAGGCTAGAGCCTAGCTCATAAATTTCCTAAAAACGCCACAAATTGCGCTTCATCCATCACTGGAATTTCAAGGCTCTGGGCTTTATTTAATTTTGATCCAGCACCTGGGCCTGCGACCACCTGTGTGGTTTTGGCAGAGACACTGCCAGCCACTTTGGCACCCAGATCCTGGAGTTTATCTTTGGCCTCGGCACGGCTCATTATTTCCATGGCGCCGGTCAGCACCCAGGTCTGGCCTTTTAGTGGCTGCGAGTCCTGCGCGGTTATATCGATATCGTCCCAACGGACACCAAATTCACGCAATGCGCTAATAATAGACAGGTTGTCCGGATTGCGGAAAAAATCGCGAATATAATAGGCGACGACCGGGCCGACATCGTCCACTTCCAGCAGGGCATCCTGGTCAGCATCAATGATGGCTTCGAGGCTGCCAAAATTGTTCGCCAGTGTCTGGGCGGTTGCCTCCCCTACTTCACGAATTCCCAGTGAATAGAGAAATTTTGCCAGGGTTGTCTGCTTGCTGTTTTCAATTGACTGGATAAGGTTGGCGGCAGATTTTTCACCCATGCGCTCGAGGCCGGAAATTTTATCGACAGCCAGCTCGTAGAGGTCGGCGACCGAGTAAATTAGTCCCTGATCGACCAGCAGATCGACTAGCTTGTCACCGAGACCATCGATATCCATGGCTTTGCGCGAGGCATAATGCTTGATGGCCTGCTTGCTCTGGGCGGCGCAAAACAGTCCGCCGGAACAGCGCGCTACAGCTTCTCCCTCAACCCGTCTTACCGGTGACTGACAGACCGGACAGGCGTCGGGAAAGATAATCGGCTGGGCGTCATCCGGGCGTTTTTCCAGCACCACTTTGGCGACCTGCGGGATCACATCTCCGGCGCGGCGAATAATCACGGTATCGCCTATGCGCACGCCGAGACGTTCTATCTCATCACCGTTGTGCAGGGTGGCATTGCTGACTGTCACTCCGCCGACAAAGACTGGCTGAAGTTTTGCCACCGGGGTGATCGCGCCGGTTCTGCCCACCTGGAATTCCACCGCTTCGAGTAGGGTCATCTCCTCCTGGGCGGGGAATTTGCGCGCTATAGCCCAACGCGGGGCTTTGGCGACAAAGCCAAGACGCTGTTGCAGCTGCAGGTTATTGACCTTGTAGACTATGCCATCAATATCGTAGGGCAATTGGTCGCGGCGCTCTTGCATGCGATCATAATAGTTTTCACAGGCGCCTATTCCCTGCACTGTCTGTATATGGCGGTTGATCTTAAAGCCCCATTCCCCCAGCGCTTCAAGCATATGCATATGGCTCTCGGGGGTTGCCCCTCCCTGGAACTGGCCGACGCTGTATGCACACATTTCCAGTGGCCGGCTGGCGGTTATTTTTGAATCCAGCTGACGCAGACTACCGGCGGCGGCATTGCGTGGATTGACAAAGGCTTTATCGCCGGCAGCTATGGCGCTGGCATTGATTTTTTCAAAGCCGGCACGGGGCAGATAAATTTCGCCGCGAACTTCGAGCAATTCGGGAATACCCTGACCCGTCAACCTCAAGGGGATACTGTTGATGGTGCGCACATTAGCGGTGATATCCTCACCGACCTTGCCATCGCCACGGGTGGCGCCTCGCACCAGACGTCCATTATCGTAAAGCAGGCTAACGGCAACGCCATCGAGCTTTGGCTCGCAGACATATTCAATCTGCTGTTCTGCAGTGAAGTTGAGACGATCTTTAATGCGTCGTTCAAAGGCGTCTAACTCTTCTTCGTTGAAAGCATTCTCAAGGGATAGCATGGCCACAGCGTGCGTGACCTGAATAAAGGATTGCAGGGCCTCACCGCCCACTCGCTGGCTGGGTGAATCATCGCTAATCAGGTGCGGAAACTGTTGCTCGATCTCCTGCAGTCGCCGCATCAGGCGGTCGTATTCACTGTCAGGAATGCTTGGATCATCCAGTACGTAGTAGCGGTGGTTATGCTGATTTAACTCGTCCTTGAGCTGTTCATATTCTGCGAGAACCTGCTCGGGATTTTCTGCCATTTAGGGGGACCTTTAAAGTCAGTGACCTTGTTAATCAGTGTTCCTGGCTGCGTCGAAAGGAGACATCGCGAGCGCGCTGCCGATAGTGATCAATGGTCTGGCGGGTCATCGAGCTGCGGGTTTCATCGAGGACGCTAAGGCCCAGTTCATCGGCCAGGAAATCGACTGATTCAGTCATCACTTCAAACGCGGCTACTGGATCCTCAAGGTCGTCCAGGGCCATAAACAGGGTGACACCAGGGGTGGTCATTTGATTGATGGTGTTTAGATCAAAGGTGCCGGGGTTGACCAGGTTGGCCATGCTAAAAAGTACTTCCCCGGAGCCGTCTTCATTGAGATGGCGCTGGAATATTTTTAACTCACCGAAGCGCAAGCCAACCTTTAGGGCCGCTTCCTGGAGATCACAGCCACTGAGCATCTGACCTTTTGGTGCCATTAAATGCATAACTAATATCTGCTGTTGCAGAGTTTGGCTATTGGGGCGCGCTGTCTGCTCGGGCCTATGTGATGGTTCAGCCGGTTGCACCGAGTCGTTTAAATCGAACTGTTCCTGGCGCGGCTTATTAAGACCGAAGTCCGGCTTATTATCGAGCGCACGGCGCAAGTTTTCCTCGACCTGCTGAATATCGCTATCATCCCTTATACCGACAACCCGACCGCCACCAGAGGGAAACTGACTGACGTTAAGAAGATCGTCATCCTCTTCACCATCGGCTTTTGATGTCTTCTGCAATTTGCGGGAGGACATATGCAGATTTTCATAGCGATGATGTTTAATGCGCCGTGCACCGTCGAGTATGATCGCCAGTAAAACCAGCAAGCCTACAGCGATTAAAACTTCTCTTGGGCCAATTAAATCCATAGAGGAAAATTACTCAGCTAATTATTTTTTCGGTTGTAAAGAGTGGCTACTGCCAAGCTCCACGACCCTTTTTTTTATCCTAATGCCGCTTAGTTCTATCAGGCTTCCGCCAATTCTGCGGCCTGATTGACATCGACAGTTACCAGGCGCGATACACCAGGTTCATGCATGGTCACACCCATCAATTGATTGGCGACTTCCATGGAAATCTTGTTGTGGGTAATAAAGATAAACTGAACCTGGTCGGACATCTCTTTAACCATATTGGCATAACGCCCCACATTAGCATCATCCAGAGGCGCGTCAACCTCATCGAGCATACAGAATGGTGCCGGATTAAGCCTAAATATAGCAAATACCATGGCGATCGCGGTCAGAGCTTTTTCGCCACCAGAGAGCAACTGAATAGAGGCGTTCTTTTTGCCCGGCGGTCTGGCCATCAGGGTTACACCTGTATCCAGCAGATCGTCACCGGTCATCTCCAGATAGGCGTGACCGCCGCCAAAGAGTTTCGGGAACAGTTCCTGAATATGTTTGTTGACTACCTCAAAGGTTTCTTTAAAGCGCGTACGTGTCTCGCGATCGATCTTTTGGATGGCGGTCTTCAAGGTATTCAGCGCCTCTTCAAGCTCAGAGTTCTGGGCATCCAGGTACTCCTTGCGCTCAGATTCGATCTTGTATTCATCGATAGCCGCCAAGTTGATCGGTCCCAGTCGCTGGATGCGGTTGGCAATCAACTGTAACTGCTCTTCCCAATCGACCATCTCTGCATCATCGGCGAGATTTTCCAGTAAGGTTTCAAGGTCGCCCTGCTTGTCAGTGATCTGCTCTTCGATGGTTCGGCTGAGGGTGCTGATCTCCTGCGCGGCAATTCGCTGTTTTTCCAACTTACTGCGCACCGCCTGAAGCTGGTTTTCGAGTTCGCCGCGAAGCTTTTCCTGCTCGCGCATCTGGTGATCCACAGACTCAAGCGCGGTTCTGGCTTCACCAAGCTCTGCGTCAATCGCCAGTCTCAATTCGAGCTTTTCCTCAAGCTCAACTTTGTACTTGTCAGTGGGATCGTCTTTGATATTAAAGGCCTCACGCAACTGTTCACGGCGTTCCTGAAGCCTGGCTACCTGGATTTTGAGTCGCTCGATACCCTCTAGAATTGAGCTCAACTGTGTGCTCAGGGCCCCTTCACGGACAGCCAGGTCATGGCGCTTATCGCGATCTTGGCGGGCGGTCTGGCGGCTGCTATCCAACTGCTGGCGGAATTGATCGCGCTGGGTGACTAACGCTTCACGCTGCTGGGTGTCGGCATCCATCTTTTCAATCGCCTGCTGCAAAACCTGGCGAGCGGTGGCGAGATTTTCCTGCTCACTGGTCTGCTGTTGCTGAACTTCACCGAGTTCTTTCTCCGCGCGCGCTTTACGGGCTTTAAGCTGTTCGATCTGAACCTGAAAACCACTTAATTTGGAGCGCAGATCTGCGTAACTGCTCTGTTGCTGGGCGATACTGGCAGCAATTTCCTGGCGTCTGGTCTCAAGTGCCTGCAACTGATTTTCATTGGCCTGACGCTGAGTTTCCAGTTCGCTAACCTGGGTTTCAATCTCTTGTTTTTGCGCACCAATGATTGCCAGTTCCTGTTTGCGCTTAAGAACTCCGGCGGTGGCATCTTTGTCGCGGGCAACGCGCAACCAGTTATTGCCCAGCCAGATACCATCGCGAGTCACTACCGACTCGCCAACAGACAGGGATGGCTGCAGAGCCAGTGCTTCAGAGAGGCTCTCTGCCGCGTAAATATTGCTGAGCAGGCCACGGGCGACATCACCGGTGACCAGTTCGCTGAGCAGCTGACTTTTGTTACCAGTAGCCGTGGCTTCGCCGCTAGCTTTACCCACCAACAGAAGCTCACCTTTCTTGAAGTCATCTAACAAACCAATATTTGCCGCAATATCATCGACGGCGACGGCCTGTAAGTAGCTACCCAAGACTGTTTCTGCAGCAACTTCCCAACCCTCGACCGGTTTGACAGAATCGGCAAGACGGGCATTGGCACCAAGACCTTTAGACTCGAGCCACTGTTTCTCGGCATCATCACCCATCGCCGCCTGTTGCAATGCTTCCAGGGAGGCTCTGCGTCCCTCGAGGGTTTGCTGGCGACTGCGCGCCTGATCCAGTGCTGCGCTGAATTCTTTTTCACTGCTGCGCGCCGCTTCAATTTCCTGGCTGTTTTCCTGACGCTGGCTCTCGATAGACTTTCGCGCCACTTCTGCATCATTGAGTTGATCCTGAATAGCGGCCATCTCTTCTTCTGCAGGGCTGGCCTGGAAGCTGCTTGCTTCCGAGGCAAGGCTTTCCTGGCGCTCGCTGAGTCGGCGCAGCAATTGCTCGAGATGCTGGATTCGCGACTGCTGTACTTCGGCCTGTTGGCGCGGCGTGGCAGACTGCTGGTTAAATTCATCCCAGCTCTGTTGCCACTGGTTCATTGCCTCTTCTGCAGACTGCAGTGCCTGGCTGGAGACGGCTTCGGCTTCGCGAGCTTTTTCCAAGGCAGGCGCCAGTTCATCGAACTCAGCTTGCCAGCCTGCGGCTTTTTCAATATCAGTATTTAGGTGCTGCTCAGATTCGGTGTAGTTGCGCTCGGTCTGTTCGAGGTCTTTGTGCAGTTCTGAGGCGCGCTGCTGAGCGTGCTCAATGGCTTGCTCAATTCGCGCCACATCACCACCAACTTTATAGAAGCGCGCCTGTACTTCGTTGAAGGTATCACCGAGATCCGTCGACTGGGTGCGCAGCTTTTCAATGGCGGTGTCGCAGGCACTGCGCTGGGTGAGGATCTTTTCCTGGTCAATTTCCAGCTCGCCAATCAGCTGCTTTTGCTGCGCGGCGGACTGGTCGTAACCGCGCCACTTTAAAGCCAGCAATTCAGCGGCGAACTGGCGCTCTTCTTTTTTGTACTCGGCATATTTTTCGGCAGATTTCGCCTGTCGTTCAAGGCGGCCGAGCTGACGGCCCAGCTCATCGCGAATATCGGTGAGGCGCTCGAGGTTTTCAATGGTGCGGCGCATACGATTTTCGGTTTCGCGGCGGCGCTCTTTGTACTTGGAAATGCCGGCTGCTTCTTCAATATAGACACGCAGCTCATCGGGTCGCGCTTCGATCAGACGCGAGATCATACCCTGTTCAATAATGGCGTAACTGCGTGGACCGAGGCCAGTGCCAAGGAAAATATCGGTGATATCGCGACGCCGACATTTACTGCCATTCAGGTAGTAGTTGGATTGCCCGTCTCTGGTGACTTTGCGCTTGATACCAATTTCGGCATAGGAGGCGTACTCACCGACAACTTTGCCCTCGGAGTTATCAAAGATCAGTTCAATCGATGCCTGGCCTACCGGCTTGCGGCCACCGGAGCCGTTAAAGATAACGTCCGACATGGACTCACCACGGAGGTTTTTCGCAGAGGTTTCGCCCATTACCCAGCGCACGGCGTCAATAATATTCGACTTGCCGCAGCCATTGGGGCCTACGACTGCTGCAAGGTTGCTTGGGAAGTTGACTGTTGTCGGATCAACGAAGGATTTAAATCCCGCCAGTTTTATCGATTTAAGCCGCATAGGTAGTCTTTCTATTTATAGAGGGTCCATTGCTGCGGACCTGTTGCTACGGGCCATAGTCGACCGCGATTCATGTCGGCTTATTCTACACATTCCGGCGCTGACACAAAATAGAAATAACAGCCGATTGAAACATCGGCGGCTTTTATTTGATCTAGCTGTTTATCACCATATTGTCGCGATGAATCAACTCGTCGTCTTCCAGGTAGCCAAGTATGTCGGCGATGGCCTCAGTGCTCTGCCCCTTGATAAGAACAGCTTCATCAGAGCTGTAGTTAACCAGCCCCCGGGCGATCTCCTGACCCTGCGGGTCAATACAGCTGCCCAGGTCGCCGCGGGTGAAGTATCCCGATACCTGAGTGACACCCACCGCAAGAAGACTGCGCCCCTGCGCGGTGAGTACCTTAACGGCCCCGGCATCCAGCTGGAGCTGTCCTTTTACCTGAAGTTGACCGGCCAACCACTGTTTGCGAGCCGCGAGGGGCTGCTGGCTGGCGGTGAGTAAGGTGCCAACGTTGTCGCCGGCGGCCACTGCGGTAAGAATATTGCTATTGCGCCCGCCGACAATCACCGTGCTGCAGCCGGAGCGCTCGGCCAATCTTGCCGCCTGCAGTTTGGTGACCATGCCACCGCGCCCCAGGGCACTGTTGCTGCCACCGGCGAGAGCGTCGAGACTGGTATCTTTGGCCATAGCTTGAGAGATCAACTTGGCTTGGTCATCTTGGTCGGGATTGGCTGTGAAGAGACCATCTTTATCGGTAAGAATAACCAGCAGATCGGCATCAATAAGATTCGCGACCAGTGCCGCCAGGTTGTCGTTGTCGCCAAAGCGGATTTCGTCAGTGACAACAGTGTCGTTCTCATTGACGATGGGAATAACATTCAGGTTGATCAGGGCCTGCAGTGCACTTCGCGCATTGAGATAGCGCTGACGATTGGCCAGGTCATCATGGTCCAGCAATATCTGTGCAGTTAAACGCTTATAGCGCTTAAAGCTGCTCTCGTAGGTTTGAATCAGACCCATCTGACCAACGGCTGCTGCGGCCTGTAACTCGTGAATGGTCTTGGGGCGGTTTTTCCAGCCAAGGCGGACAATACCCTCGGCTACGGAACCTGAAGAGACTAGGACAATTTCTTTGCCCTGGCCGAGTAGTTGATTAATTTGTTCGACCCAGCCATCGATAGCCTCGCGATCAAGACCAGCACCATTATTCGTCAGCAGTGCACTGCCAATTTTTATCACCAGACGCTTTGCGTCTTTTGCAATGGTTCTTGTCATGCCTGTTTACTCTGCATTATGTTCTGCATTTTACTCTGCATAGACCACTTCGACTCCATCGTCGTCTTCATCATCAAAATCATCGAATTCCTGCCCCTCAATCTGCTGACCGCCCCGCCGTGCCAACCGTCGGGCTTCGGCGAGCTGATCAATGCGCTCGCGGGCCTCCGCCTGTATCTGCAGACGCCGGGCTTCCACTGCTTCGAGAAGTGTCGAATCTATGCTCTCGCGCTCGCGATGGCCGTCGATATAGTCCATGATCGCTGCACAGAGGGCTTTGGTACCTTCCCCGGAAATAGCCGAGATTACAAATACCGGACCCTGCCAGTTGAGCTGATCGACAACTGCTGCGCAGGCATCTTCAACCTCATCCTCTGGCAACAGATCAGTTTTATTCAGTACCAGCCAGCGATCACCTTCAGCCAGAGTCGGGCTAAATTTTGCCAGTTCCTGCTCAATCACCTGAGCATTTTGCGCTGGGGTTGTGGCGTCGTAGGGCATCATGTCGACCAGATGCAAGAGCAATCTGGTGCGGGTTAAATGCTTGAGGAAACGGATACCCAGGCCGGCGCCCTCTGAGGCACCCTCAATAAGACCGGGAATATCTGCAACCACAAAGCTTTTGTCGCCGCTCATACCCACCACACCGAGATTTGGCACCAGGGTGGTAAAGGGATAGTTAGCTACTTTGGGGCGCGCTGCGGAGACGGCACGTATAAACGTCGATTTACCAGCGTTGGGCAGGCCCAGCAGGCCAACATCTGCGAGAACCTTAAGTTCCAGCTTTATTTCGCGCATTTCACCTTCACTGCCGGGTGATGTCTGGCGAGGTGCACGGTTGACACTGGATTTAAAGCGCGTGTTGCCTAGCCCATGAAAGCCGCCCTGGGCCACTTTAAGGGTCTGCCCCAGCTCCGTGAGGTCGCCGAGCATATCGCCGGTCTCGGCGTCCAGCACGGTGGTACCTACGGGCACATTTAATCTCAGGTCATCGCCGCCGGCACCGGTGCAGTCTGAGCCGCGCCCCTGCTCGCCGCTCTCGGCGCGGAAGTTGCGCGTAAAGCGAAAGTCGATAAGCGTATTTAAGCCTTCTGTGGCAACCAGGAATACACTGCCGCCATCGCCACCATCACCGCCATCGGGACCGCCCTTGGGGATATATTTCTCTCGGCGAAAGCTCATGCAGCCATTGCCGCCTTTGCCTGCCTGTACTTTGATTGTTGCTTCGTCGACGAATTTCATGAGATCAGTTTACAGTTGCCAGAGGGTTGTGTCATTTCGGACGGCTAAATGACTTATTTGAGAGAGCACCTAGCCAATTTAAGCACTCGGTCAATAAAAGCCGCCCATAAAAAAAGCCCCGCGTAGGGGCTTTTTAAAACTGAAGGGGTATATCTTACGCGGATACCACTTCTGCATACTTACGGTTCTTGGGGCCTTTGGTCACAAACTGAACTACACCTTCGGCGGTGGCGAACAATGTGTGGTCTTTACCCATACCGACGTTATTGCCTGGGTGGAATTTGGTTCCACGCTGACGAACGATAATGCTGCCTGCATTGATTTCCTGGCCGCCATATACCTTGACACCAAGGCGTTTACTTTCCGAATCGCGACCGTTTTTAGTACTACCACCAGCTTTCTTGTGAGCCATCTCTATATCCTCTTAGAATTATCCGGCGTTGATGCCAGTAATCTTAACTTCTGTGTACCACTGTCTGTGGCCCTGTTGCTTGCGTGAGTGCTTGCGACGACGGAATTTAATGATATTCACTTTGTCACCACGACCGTGAGAGATAATCTCAGCAGACACTTTACTGCCCTCAACATGGGGGGCACCGATCTTGACTTCGGCGCCTTCGCCAACCATCAAGACTTCTTCAAAATCGATATTATCACCAGTCGCCAGATCAAGCTTCTCCAGTCGCAGGGTTTCTCCCTCGACAACGCGATGCTGCTTTCCGCCACTTTTGATTACTGCGTACATGTTTTGCTCCAATTTAGGATGGCCACAGGTTTCGTAGGGCCAAAATCCGTCGCTTAACGTTATGGAGCCAATAGCCCCTGCGAGAGGGCGGCAATTCTAATGGAACACCCTACTGTTAGCAAGTGTTTAAACAGGGAAAATACAAGGAATATTCAAGTGGTCTCAGCGCCTATCCCTGCAGCCAAATCAGCGAGGCATTGCGGCCGGTTTTTGACTCGCGCCTGAAGGAGTAAAAGCGTTCGCTATCCGTGTAAGTACAGTAGTTTCCACCATGGATATGGTTGACCCCAGATGCGCGTAATTCAGCGCGCGCCAGTGCATAGAGATCAGCGAGGTATTTTTCAGTATCGCTATTGACCGCTTTGAATGCTGCTCTGATAGCATGCTGCTGTGATTCGTTTTGCGCGTTGCCTAAAAACGCCTGCAGCACTTCAGCACCGACTTCAAATACCTGAGGGCCTATGGCCGGCCCGAGATAGGCCAACACCTGCTGCGGGGAATCCCTGAAGGTAGCCACCGCTTTTCGCAATATGCCGCCACAGAGCCCTCGCCAGCCGGCATGGGCGGCAGCAATTTGGTCGCCGGCCTGATTGCACAACAATACTGGCAGACAGTCGGCGGTTAATATTGCACAGACTGTTTTGGTCCTGTCGCTGTAACTGCCATCGGCAGTAGCCGCCTGCCTCGACTCGGGAGCATAGGCCAGGTCTGTGCCATGACATTGATTGAGCCACAGGGGCTGGGCAGGCAGTTGCAGGCATTCAAGCAGCTGGTAACGGTTTTTCAGCACATCGGCCTCGCTGTCATTGACATGCAACGCCAAGTTGTTGCTAGCAAAGGGGGCGCGACTACAGCCACCACTGCGCAGGGTTATCGCAGCCTTAACAGACGCGGGTGCCGGCCAGTCGGGAATTAGGAAATTATCACTCACCTGCCCTACCCCCTTTCTAACCGGTTAGCGCTTGCAGAAGAGCTCGCATATCTTCCGGAAGCTCTGTCTGCCAGCTGACAAATTCGCCGCTGTAGGGATGAACCAGACCTAACTCACGGGCGTGTAGGGCCTGACGACTAAAGCCCTGAAGTGTCTCGCGCAATTGATCAGAGGCGCCTTTGTGCAGGCGAAATCGACCGCCGTAGACAGCATCGCCTACGATGGGATATTGAATGCTGGCCATATGCACGCGTATCTGGTGGGTGCGTCCGGTTTCAAGTTTTAGGCGAATATGGGTGTGCCCGGCGAAGCGCTCGAGCACGCTGTAATGGGTGCGCGCCTCTTTACCATCCCTGACAACTGCCATTTTGACTCGCTGCTTGGGATGTCGACCAATTGGCTGATCAACACAGCCGCCGCCGGTCATCACGCCACTGACAACAGCTTCATACTCACGGCTTACCGTCCTTGCCTGAAGCTGGGCAACCAGGTCTGTGTGGGCGGCAAGGGTTTTGGCGACGACCATTAACCCGGTTGTGTCTTTATCGAGGCGATGGACTATTCCGCCACGCGGTACTGATGCCAGTTGAGGGAAGTGGTAGAGCAAGGCATTGAGCAATGTGCCATCGCGATTACCGGCGGCCGGGTGGACAACAAAGTTAGCCGGCTTGTTGATAACAATAATGTGCTCATCTTCAAACACTATATCGAGGGGGATATTCTGGGCCTCCCAGTCACCCTCTGCTTTCAATTGCGTGGAAATTGACAATTGCTCCCCGCCGAGCAACTTTTGCTTGGGGGGGAATTGCTGACCATCTACCCGAAGGTCGCCGGATTTAATCCACTGCTGCAAGCGCGAGCGAGAAAATTCTGGGAAAAGTTCTGCGGCTATTTGATCAAGTCTGCGGCCGCAGTCGGCGTTGGCGACTGTGGCTCTGTGCTCAATTAAATCATTAAAATCAGTCAAACCTGCTGCCCCTAAACTAAAATACCCCTAACATGCAGGGGATTATTGGTAACCCTGCGCTGCTGTCAATACAGACACTTAATTAACAACCATAAATGACGGCCTTAACGATCAATCTTAGAGCCATTTAAAGGACGCCGTGAAATTCACTGCACAGATTGGTTTAACGCAGGCTGTGTGGTTAAATGCACGACTCGATGGTCAACTGGGCCAAGTGCATCTCAAGCTGGGAATATTACATGAAAAATGCGTCAATTATTTTGCTGTTAATGAGTTTAACTTTTATCTCTGGTTGCTCATGGCTGGGGTCGAGTGATGAAGAGCCAACCGAAGAAGCTACTGACGGATATACCGAGAGGGATTTCTACGAAAAAATCCAGGTCAGCCTCAATGCTGGAAATTGGACGGTGGCGATTACCAACCTGCAATTACTGGAGTCACAGTTTCCCTTTGGCAAGTATGCCGAGCAGGCTCAACTAGAACTCATTTACGCCCAGTTTAAGACCGCTGATTACGAATCGAGTATTTCGGCTGCGGAGCGCTTTATTCGCCTGCACCCGCAGCATGTCAATGTCGACTACGCCTACTACCTGAAGGGTCTCTCTGAAATCTCTCAGGCCAGTAGCTTCTTCGACAGCTTTCTTCCCACAGATAATACCAAGCGGGATATTGGCTCAGCGCGCAGCGCCTTTGCCACGCTCTCTGAGTTTCTGACTCGCTTTCCCAAGAGCCCCTATGCGGCGGACACGCGCAAGCGCCTGGTAAACCTGCGCAACCGCTTGGCCCGCGCCGAGATTCATGTGGCCAATTACTACTTTTCTCGCAAGGCGTATTTAGCCGCTGCCAATCGCGGTCGCTATGTTGTCGAAAACTTTCAGCAGACGCCTGCTGTACCCGATGGTCTAGCGGTAATGGCTCAGGCGTATAAGATTCTGGATATGCAGGAACTGTCAGAAAATGCGGTTCAGGTATTGGCGGCCAATTATCCGGAACACCCCTCCATTGATGAAAATGGGGTTTTCGATTTTGATAAGCGCCTGCTCGGCAAAGAAAATGCTCTGATGGGTAAAATAACTCTGGGCCTAATAGAACGAGTTCAACCGCCAGCATTTGATACCAGTGCCATTTTCAATCGATCCATTCGCGATTCAGAGCTTATAGACAAATAAGCTGCTGGACTGATGGACCAGCACTAACTCCATAGAGACTGGTTACAACCTTCATGAATAAAGCAGATATTATCAAAGAGATGCGCGTCCTCAGTGACATAGACGCGCACTATGAAATTGAGCGCCGCACTACCTTCATTAAAAACCAACTGCTTACCTCTGGCTGCAAAACCCTGGTGCTGGGCATCAGCGGTGGTGTCGATTCTTCAACCTGTGGCCGCCTGGCACAGCTTTCCGTGGATCAGCTCAATACTGAACAGGGTTGCAGCGACTACCAGTTTGTGGCCGTACGTCTGCCCTACGGTGTGCAGATGGATGAGGATGATGCACAGATTGCCCTCGGGTTTATCCAGCCCAGCCAGAGCTTGACGGTCAATATTAAAGCTGGCGCCGATGCCATTCATGAAAATGTCTGCGCGACGCTGGCGGAAAATAAGCTGCACGCTCTGCACGATGAAGCGACCGATTTTGCCAAAGGCAATGTCAAGGCCAGGGCACGCATGGTCTCGCAATATGAACTCGCCGGTATTTTAGGTGGTCTGGTTCTGGGTACAGATCATTCAGCAGAAAACATTACCGGCTTCTATACTAAGTTTGGTGACGGCGCCTGTGACCTGGCACCGCTGTTTGGTTTGAGCAAGCGCCAGGTTCGCCTGCTTGCCAAAACCATGGGAGCACCAGAATCTCTGGTTGAAAAGACACCCACTGCGGATCTCGAGTGCCTGATGCCGCAAAAGGCCGATGAGCAGGTGCTCGGCCTGAGTTACGATGATATTGATGATTTTCTTGAAAACAAACCGGTGAGCAAGGCGGCTGAGGAACGGCTGATTGCCATCTACACAAAGACTCAACACAAGCGTTTGCCCATAGCGACCATTTACGACTAGGGTCTGGCTTACCGCTGACGCCCGGTGAAGAGCTCAACTCCAATTTGGATGGAGAAGACTTTAGCATGCAGCTGGCCAGCCTCGACGATCACTCATCATCGCCAAGATTATTGAGGCTTTATGTCGGCTATCGACTGTTTCTGTCGAGCCTGCTGCTCTGGCTGGTGCAGTTTGACTTCGCCCCCACCTATCTCGGCAGTGACAATCCCTCGCTTTTCTCGTTGACCGCTTCTGCCTATACAGGCGTTAATCTGGTCAGCCTGCCGCTGTTTTATCTACGCCGCTGGCAACCGAGCGAGACCGCGCTGTTTGCGATGCTGTTGATCGATATTGTCGCGGTTAATTTAATGATGCATGCCTCCGGCGGTCTGGCCGGCTCTGTCGGCTACCTGTTGATGGTCACTGTCGCTGCATCGGCGACATTTTTGCGTACCCTGCTGGCACTGTCTATGGCGGCTATTGCCAGCTTTATTCCGGTCTCTGTCAGCCTCTCGGAATTTTTATTCGGCAATGGCGATCAATCGGGGGTTGTGCGCAGCGGCATTTTTGGCATCTTGCTATTTGCCACAGCGGTTATTTTTATTTTTCTCACCAAGCGTCTGACAATAGTCCAGGAGCTGGCTAAAAACGAGGCCCAAACTGCCACGCAGCTGCAGCACCTGAATGATCTGGTGATCAATAAAATGCTCACCGGCATTGTTGTCTTTGATTCTGTATTTCGAATTGAACAGCTCAATGAGCGCGCCTCTCTGCTGCTCGGCTCAGAGGATGGACAGAAACTGCTCGCCCGCGGCGACTCGCTGACCCGACTAGCAACCCTGATCGACTACTATCGCGACTGGAGGGCCAATCCCCACAGACAGCTGCCTACTTGGCGTGCACCGAGCTCCGATATCCCGCTGCAGATCAGCTTTAGTGAAATTGTCGGCGACACCTTCTGTAACAATAAGCATAACCACATTCGCGATACCATTTTGTTTGTTGAGGATGCCCGAACCCTGTCGCAACACGCCCAGCAGCTAAAGAACCGCTCCCTTGGTCAGCTGACATCCAGTATTGCTCATGAAGTGCGCAACCCCCTGGGGGCGATTAGTCATGCCACACAATTGCTCAATGAGTCTCGGCTGTCCGCAAAAGATCAACAACTGGTCGATGTGGTTTTGCGGCATAGCACCAGAGTAAACAGGCTAGTGGAGGATATACTGCAGCTGTCTCGGCAAAAGACACCGCAAATAGACATCACCAATATCTATGACAACTGCCTGCTGAGTAAAACCCAGCTCGAGGAGAGCAAGTTGTTTGATAATCCCTGCATTGATATTGACAACAGTGCGAAATTTGCCAGCGCGCCCTTTGATAGCAGCCAGCTGCAACAGGTGTTGACCAATTTGCTGGGCAATGCCCTGCGCCACTCGGCACTGCAAACCGGTGTGCCATGGGCGGCAATTAAATTTGATTATCAGCAGGATATGGATCTGGCGATGCTAAAAATTTACGATCGCGGATTGGGGGTTAACAGTGAGAACAGAAATAAGATTTTCGAGCCCTTTTTTACCACCGAGAAACAGGGTACCGGTCTCGGCCTGTACATTGCGCGGGAACTTTGTGAAATCAACTTTGCTACACTAAGCTATGTTTATCGAGGCCCTGCAGAGCACTATTTCCAAATAGTATTCTCCAATCCAGCCAAGCAACTGCCAAGGAATGCAGCCAATGAAAAAAACCGTTCTGATCATTGATGACGAATTGGATCTGCGCGAGTTACTCAAGCTTACACTGGCAAAAATGGGGATAAATTCAACGGCTGTAGAAACCGTAAAAGACGCCAAGAGCGCACTGCAGGAAGAGCATTTTGATCTCTGTTTGACGGATATGCGACTGCCCGATGGCAATGGACTTGAGTTGGTCGTCTACACCCAGAAAAACTACCCGCAGCTGCCTGTTGCGGTTCTTACCGCCTATGGCAATGTCGAGCTGGCAGTAGATGCCCTCAAGCTAGGGGCCTTTGATTTTCTCTGTAAACCTGTCGAACTCTCGCGGTTGCGCTCCCTGATTGGCAACGCCTTAAACCTATCGCCTTCGTCTCAGTCCAAAACCGCAGTTGATACACCATTGCTGCTCGGCAACTCTAGACTGATAAGCGATATCCGCCAGCAGATCAGCAAGGTTTCGCGCAGCCAGGCACCTATACTTATCAGCGGTGAATCGGGTACCGGTAAAGAGTTGGCCGCGCGTTCTATCCATCAACAGAGCGCCAGAGCAGCGCAGCCGTTTGTACCTGTTAACTGCGGCGCTATTCCCGGCAACCTTGTTGAGTCGGAATTTTTTGGCCATCGCAAAGGGAGTTTTACTGGGGCCTATGAGGACAAGCAGGGACTTTTCCAGGCGGCCAATGGTGGAACACTGTTTCTCGATGAGGTGGCTGATCTACCACTGGATATGCAGGTTAAATTACTTCGCGCTATTCAGGAAAAACGTATTCGGCCTGTGGGGTCGGAGAGTGAGATCGATGTGGATGTAAGGCTTATTAGCGCCACTCATAAAAATCTCCAGGAGGCGGTAAATCGCGGTGACTTCCGCAGCGACCTGTTTTACCGACTCAATGTTATCGATATCCATATGCCCAGCCTACGCCAGCGACCAGAGGATATTCAGCCGCTGGCAGAGCATATCCTCCGGGAGCTTAATGACCATAATCAACCGCTAAGTCTCTCTGCCGATGCTGTGGAAGCGCTACTGCACTACCGCTACCCCGGCAATGTCCGGGAGCTGGAAAATATTCTTGAGCGGGCCTGCACACTCTGCGAAGACTGGCGCATTCAGCGCGAGGATTTAAAACTCAACGGCGCAGCCTCTGCCGTTGAAATGCTGCCCATGGAAAGTGCCCGCAGACCGAGTCTATCCCAGCGACCCGAGGTACAGATCCCAATTGGCTCGCTGGATGATCACCTTGAGGAAATCGAAAAAGAGATCCTCCTCGAAACCCTTGAAGAGGCGCGCTGGAATAAGACCGAAGCGGCCAAAAAACTTGGCATCAGCTTTCGCTCGATTCGCTATCGCCTGGAAAAACTGGGACTGAATGACGAGTAACTAGTCGCGCTGGTTGTACCACCAAACCTTGCGCCTGACACCTAGAGGATCGCCCTCGGTATCCTCGGCATGAAACCCAAACATAATGCCACTGATCGGTTTCTGCTCTGTCTCGCAGTTGCCATCACCATCACAGTTTTCAATATCGACCATTACCGTAAAGCCAACCGGCGGCGGCAGGAAGCCACCACCTTCGATCTCAACATAATTTCTTTCACCCGCTGTAGCACCAGCAACGGCAAAGGGGTCAATTTTATAGATTCGCGCTTCTCCGAGATCGCTGCAGGCACTGTTAATGCCCGGTACATTGGTGGCAAATGTGGTTGCTTTATTGGCGGTCAGTGCCGGGGTTACCACTTTTTCACCAGATTCGAGAGGCAAGTACCAACCGTTAACAAACTTACTGTCGGCTACTATTTTTTGATCCGGGTCAAACTCGAGTGTACCGCCATTGAGCGTATCAGCCTTAGCCAGATTGCTGAGTTGCAGAGGTGCTGTCACCGTGGATACCCCCACCTGATCGTAGTCACGGTAGAACAGCATATGGTTTTGCACTGAGGTATCTACAGGCTTCTCGCGGTTTCCCGAGCCAATAATCACCATATCGTAGCTACCATCGGGACTCTCGACGACATCCGCAGCGTTTAAAAAGCGCTGGCCCGTGGAGGAGGGAAAGGTAAATAGCCTGGTGGCTTTCCAGTCGCTCAGCGCTGTACTGCCAATATCGAGCCGCCACAGCTGCCCACCTGTATCACCAAAATAAATCCGATCTGAATAGCCGTTGCCATCCCGATCAACTACTGCCAGGTCGGAGGGCACGCTATAGCTCATGGCAGTTTCAGTCAGTACCGTACCCGAGGGGCTGGATACCGATCCAGCGGTCACCTGCCAGATATCGGCACCGGTTTCAGCGTCGATCACAATCACACCGCGACCCTGAGTTCGCGCAGAACTGTTGCCATCGTCAACATCCGGGTCATAGCCCAGCCCCATGATCAGCACTACTCTATCCGCGGCGCCTACTTTTATTTTGCTAATCGTGGGTTTGGACCAGGTCTGCCCCAGCTCGCTGTAGCCATTATCCCCAGAACTTTTGCGCCATTTGATAGCTGGTGCCAGCGGGTTTGTGACATCCAGGGCATAGATTAAATCTCCACCGCGCCGTGCAGTTAAATAGATAATGGCTTTGCTGACTTCGTTGCTGCTGTTGTAAACCACATAGCTGCCCACAGCGCCGTCAAAAAAGTAAGGTTTGTCAGCAAAACTGCCGCTCAATGTGCTGTTGTCATAAAGCACTCTAAGCTGCTTAAACTGTTCCGGAGCAGTAAATGCCCAGACCTCCTCACCATCCTTGGAGTTGCTATCCTCGGTTTTCTCCACGGTACCACCTTTTACCGCATGAAACATGCCATCGTTGGAGCCATAAAAGACATAGGGGCCTATGTTGCCACCATAGTTGATCACCACTGGTTGTGAGTGGATAACATCAGCGTGGACGTTGGGACGTATATCAGTGGTGTTTGTGGGGTTGTCGTTGTCCGCATCCTCGAGATCAATACCTTTTGACCAGTTGATAATTTTTTTCATCTCAGCACTATCGGCTGCATCAAAATCGGCAGCGTTGAGATTGGTATTGGAAGTGGCAAAATTTTCCAGACTACTACAGGCTCCGGTACAGGTATAGACGGTGCGTCCAGTACCAACATATTGTCGCAGTCCCTGGGCAACCCCACCGCGCTCAACTTCCTTGCCATCGGGATTATCACTCGGACTAGTTGTAACATTGCCACGGGCAACGGACAGGGTGGGAATATTTTCCCAGTAGTTGCTGCTGGCGGTCCAAAAGCTACGCGCAGCGGTTTCAATAAATCCGGTGCCGGTGTCTTCCGCAGGGTTACCATCGGCATCAACCAAAACCGGCTTACCGGTAATTGAATCGAGACCAATTTGATAGAGCTTAAGATTTCCGGCCCAGCGCGGTTTCTGCGAGGGCCGGAAGATGCCCATATAAATCTGGTTTTCATTGGTGCCTTTTATATTGACCGATACTGGCAAACTGACTGCGGCAAAGACGCTGTTCTTTTCCAAGATATCGTCAATCACATTGCCGAGGGCAACGACCAATGTATCTGCATCCGAGGCCACCAGATAGTCACCACCGCCGACACCAGCGGATGCGTTATACATCAGCGCATGCTTCGAGGCGTCGGGCTTGGTCAGGCCAAACTCTTTTTTATAGTCCTCGGCGTCGGTGAGCGGATCATACTGCTCGCCGGCAGCATTGAGCGCCTCAAAGACATCAATGGCATAGACTGAAACATTTTGCTTGTCGTTGTGCTGGTCGTTGACATCACTGCTGTTGAGAAATCGCGCGTACTCATCTAGCCAGTTGGCCTCCTCACCGGTATGAAATCCTGTGGACAGCGGATCGCCAGAGAATACCCCGCCGAGAGCGTTAAGCTTGGTCTCGGCGAGATTATTTTCACCGCTGTCCGGGCCGCCGTTGGAGATAAATAATACATAGTTATTGGCGCAGGCTGAGCCCTGAATTGGGCTTATGTAGCTGTCTCCATTAAAGGCTGCAGGATCATAGCCATACTGCGTATTCTCCTGGGATCCATCCTGCTTGCCGGCCTGGTACTGCTTGCCGGCAAACCAAAGATAGGCTTCATTAAAGGCCAGTGCCATTGGCGCATTATTGGTTTTGGGCAGGTTTTCCGAGCCGTAAAAGAGCGTTTCATCAAAGCCGGCAGCACCCCATTTGGAGGTCAACTGTGCATTGCACGCTGCTTCCCTGAGCGAGGCATCCTTACCTTTAAAAGCCTCGGGGTTGCAGTAAAGCCGTCCCTTGATGGTGTCTATGGCGGAAGAACTTGCCGAATCAATGTTCAGGAACGCCTGAATGGGTTTTCCCCCTTTCGGAGAGTTGCCGCTGGAATAGACCAATATACCCATATTAATACCGACAAAATCCGGGTTTTCGACAAACCGCTGTTGCATCCCGTCGAGAAATTTGAACAGTGCCTCATGCATAATCTGCTGTTTGGTGACACCACTGGCGTTGCTGTTCCAGTTGGCTGAATTATCCAGCACAAACAGCACATTTGGTGCCTCGACATTTTCAGCACTGGTGCGGAAAATATCGATATCTGCAGAGTTCAGAGACTGGGACAAGGTTGCCAGCAATACGGTAAAAATTACTCTCCATGGCAGAAAAATTAATGCTTTCATCAATAGCCTCCTGGCAAGTCACACCGGGCAGTAGCCTGCCAGGTACTTAAATTTAAATCCTTCAACAAATGTTGATGATGCGCCGGAACCCGTATCAGTAACACTGATATTGGCTTCCCAGTAATACTCTGGATGACAGGGAGCTGAACTGCCCTGTACCAGTGAACAGCCACTCGGCGTTGCCTGTAATAAACATTCCAGGCTGTTTACAGTAACCGCAAGACCGTTGGTGATAGCAGAGGGAAAAGACAGCGCAAAATCGCCATTACTGTCGAGATAGGCGCTGTTATTGACGAAGTAATCAATATCACTCAGCAGGTAGTTAATCGAATTTTCTGCTACCTGCTCAGTTTCCTGCTGACGCTGCTGGCTCTGCACCAGCTGCAAGTTGATATTGGTGGAGGTGATGGTTGCGACGCCTAGCGTCGTAAGTACCAACAGCATAAGCAGTGCGACAACCAATACTGCTCCGTTTTGCCTGGGTGGCTCTATGGACATTTGCTTAGCAGGCGGTTTTTTCATAGCCCTGCCCTCTTGATACTCACATTGGTGAGCCTGGCGACCGCGCTAAACAGACGGCGTTTTTTGCTGTCGGCAAATGTCACTTCTGCTTTGTCCGCATAGCTGTAGACTTTGGCGTCGTTTAGGCCCGGGGCTGGGTTGGTACTGCTCAAGAGCAGGAATATTTTCACCGATACCACATCTTCCCATTCCTCAGCACTGGCAGGTAGTTCAACAAAGGCTGCATTGACACCATCTGCATTGGGTATTCCATCACCTGAGCGGTCTATTCCATAGACCAGCTGAAAGTCATCGACACCTTCGACCATAGGCTCAGAAACATAGGCGCCGTTAACCAGCCTCAGGCGTTTAAAGACATTGGCGTCGTCAACATAATAGATGTCCTGATGGTACTGGCGAATAGGCGCCAGTGTAATTGCGTCTTTTTCCAAGAGGCTAAAATTTGCCTTGTTTGCGCCGGTATCCATTACCATTGCGGCGATGGTTGCCTGCAAATAATGTTGATTATTGTCTAATCCAGCGGTGGTGGAGACAAAATTTGTGTCGGCGCGGCGAATTAACAGGGTATCGGAGCCGCTCAACAATGTATCCCCATTGCAGGTTGTGGTTCCTGCAGCAACACCATCCAGTCCAAACAGGGGAAAGCGCATACCAGCAATTAAATCTGCTGTATTCAAGCCGCTGCAGGGATTGGGTTGCGCAGTGGCTCCGCTACTGTAGTTTTCAAGACGACCATAAAAACCGGCCAAGCGAATTTCGCTGTTTAACAGCTGACTGAGATAGCGTCCGTTTTCGACCATCTCACTGGTCAGTTCAACTTCCCGGCTGGTTCGCGACGCGGTCAGAGTGACATCGAGAATTGCCCAGGAGAGCAAAATGCCAAGTGCCACGGCAATTAAAAGCTCGACTATTGAAAAGCCCGACTGCTGTTGTTTACCTCGCAGAGCAGTCGCCATAATTAGCTCCCGAGCACCGGAAGTTGCAATTTATAGGTCACTGCCCGGCGAAGTTTGCTCGATAAGCCGCCATAACTTGTCGCGCCACAATTTGTACTGCTGGGAGCGACTGTCTCAACCAGGCCCTGCCAGACCACTGCTACTTCAAAACTCC
>ERZ1048068.384-NODE-384-length-41294-cov-13.527316_pt1 | contig 41294 bp, 33 predicted proteins | sample MGYA00383098_ERZ1048068 | MGnify/ENA primary metagenome ERZ1048068 (study PRJEB29581, sample SAMEA5548368) | metagenome | biome: marine; feature: coastal; material: water | depth 1 m | study: Short-term variability in the microbial, nano- and picoplankton...
ATGCTCTGCACAGACGAAGCGGAGCGCAAGTCAACGGTTTCCGAATGAAACCCGCGGCTTGACTTTAAACAGCGAATATTAATTATGCGCCCCGCAACACGCCCCCGTAGTTCAACGGATAGAACAAGGGTTTCCTAAACCTTAGATGTGAGTTCGATTCTCGCCGGGGGTATTTGCTCCAAAGTGCCTAATAATGAGTATCTTCTGCGTATCTACTTATTTCTTAGCATCTATCCGCTTTTGATAAGCGTCGCTTATGATGACGAGATGCTTGCCCCAGACTTTGGCTGAGCATTCTTGGTTTTTCCATTCGGTCTCGGAGATCTGTTGCCAGTCTGCGCCGTTTTCACTGAGCAACGCCTCAATCTCGCTCTTAGCCAGCACACCCTCGTCTTCTTTGTTATATTTTATCTTCTGACATGTAGAATCGAAGATGTGAAGGCCGATGGCAAATCCATGGACTCTGTAGTTTAGGTATTCAACGCCATTGCTTGCCAGCGCAGGGATGACAAGTTTCCCGTATCGTTTGTCGCACTGCTCCTTGGTCTCGCCAATTCGAGCGAGCGCGGTGAGTGGCATTGTTGCGATGATAAGTATCGCTAGAAATTTCATTGCTGCTGAGATTCTCAGATTGCGGGGAGCTTATCAAGCATCGTTTCATTCAGCCGAGCTTGTTAAGTGATGCATGAGAGGCTTTCTCGTATTACCTTGGGCGCGGTCATTTTGTGTAAAAAAATAGTCATATTATGTAACAATATGGGAGTTAATTTGTCGTATGCTTTTTTTATGCAGCCCAAGCGACTCTTCTACACAAAGCTGACCATTCTGCTTCTTCTTACCGTATCCCTGCATGCCGAACCATTTGGTTTGAGCACTGCTGCGGATACACCTGGTTACCCGAGTCGGGCCATGGACCTTGATGCTTTGCCAGGCTTTCAGAACCCGCCCCCAGGCTATGGCGAAGTTCCATTCTGGTGGTGGACTGGGGATGATTTAAACGAAGATCGCTTACTTTGGCAGGTGCGTGAGCTACATGACAAGGGCATTAGTGGAGTTCAGGTCAACTACTCGCATACCGATAGCCCAGGTTGGCCGTCTGATGCCAAGGAGCCGGCTATTTTTTCGGATGACTGGTGGAAACTCTACGCAAGAGTTTCTGAGGAATGTGGCAAGCTTGGCATGGGCATTGGTCTCAGTACCTACACACTTGATTGGGATGATGGTGGCGAGAATCTGTTCAAAAAACTCTTCTACGATAAACCTGAGCTTAATGCTGTCGAGCTGACATCTAACAACAATTTAATTGTGGCTGGTGAGAGCAAAAGTATTGTTTGTGTCGATGGTGTTTTTGCCGCGTGGGCCTACCGGGTCAAAAACGGTGTGCTTCAGCGTGGCGGCATTGATATCACCAGGCTGATTAAAAACGGCCAGCTAAGCTGGACTGCTCCTGCTGACTCGGATTGGCAAGTATGGACCTATGGCACGCGCCGTCACCCAGGCACGTTCAACCCGCTGCAGTCTGGCTCGGGGTCGACGATCGTGAACGGGTTCTACCAGAAATTTGAGAATCAAAACAAGGGCAACTCCAAAGGACTGAACTACTTTTTCAATGATGAGCTCCAGGTGGGCTTGAAGAAATTCGCCTGGAATAAGGACTTCCACGTCGAGTTTTTCAAACGCAAGGGCTACAACTTGTTTGATATGCTGCCAGCTATGTGGGCAGATATGGGAGATGTCACCCCCAAGGTGCGCATTGACTATGCCGATGTGCGCATGGCCCTGATGGAGGAGCGATACTTCGAGCCTATTTACAGCTGGCATACCAAACGCGGTATTATTTTTGGCTGTGATAATCACGGTCGTGGTCTCGATCCGCATGCCTACGGTGACTACTTCCGCGCTACCCGCTGGTATTCGGCACCCGGTCACGACACCCCAGGAGGCAATGCTGATGTAATCAAGGGCAAGGTTTCCTCGTCCATTGCCAAGCTCTATCAACGCCCGCGTGTCTGGCTCGAGGCTTACCACTCGCTGGGATGGGGGGCCACGCCTGAGCGGCTCATGTTTGCAACCCGAGAGAACTACCTCTATGGCTGCACCCTGTTTAATCTGCACGGGCTTTACTACTCCACCCACGGTTCCCATTGGGAATGGGCGCCGCCCTGCTACCACTTCCGTATGCCTTACTGGGAGCATATGGGCACCTTTCTCAAGTATTTCGATCGCCTCTCCTATTTGATGAGCCAGGGAGATGCTGTAGCCGATGTCGCTATCGTCTATCCTGTAACCCCATACGAGGCGGAGACCAATGGCGAGGAGGCAACAGCATCAGCATTTGAGCTCGGCAGAAAACTGATGGCTGCGGGTATTAACTTTGACTTCATTGATCATCAGTCGATCTCACGTGCAGTCATCAAAGATGGTCAGCTGGTGGTTGAAAACGCCAAGGCTTCTTACCAGGCGCTTGTGTTCCCTAACATGGCGTCAGCCCGATGGAGTAATTTGGAAAAAGCTGCCGATTTTACAGATGCTGGCGGCCTAGTTCTATCTGTGGGGGCCTTGCCCACAAGCTCCGAGCACGCAGGGGCAAATGATCCTGCGCTCAAACAGCTATTAGCGAAAGCTATTCCGGTAGCGAACCAGTTCAAGGCATCGGGCCAAGCCTTGGCCAAAATCCGTGTAGCCTTTGTCCATGATGCTCGTGGGCTCAATAGGGTGATACGCACTTTGCACCGCAAGATCGGCCCGCGTGATGTCTACCTCACCATGGATGCCAAGCCCGGTGATGTGGTCGAGTTCCGCGCCAAGGGAGCCGTTGAAATCTGGGATCCGTGGACGGGTCAAACCTCACCCCTGCGCGTGATCAAGGAGACCGCCACTGGCACCCAGGTTGAGTTGCCCCTCGAGAAGTACGAGGCACAGGTCGTCGTGTTTGATCCTCGCAAAAAACACAGCAACCCGGAGCAGCCACGAAGCGTGCTGAGTGAGGTTGTGACCGTGCCGGACACGGGTTGGCAAGTTGCGTTCCTGCCCACCATGGACAACAGGTGGGGGGATTTTCGTTTGCCGGTGAGCGAGCACAACCAAATGATCGGTGTCGAGGCACGTCGCTTTGAATGGACTCGTGGTAAGGAAACCCGCAGCCAGCTGCATGGCTACGGACCACAGATGCTCATGCACAAAGCCGCTACGGCATTAACCCCTCAGCAGGAAGCTGCACTGAGCAGGAGCTTCACACCGTATGAAACGGGGCAGGGTGAGCAAGCTGAGTGGACAAAGTATGATTTTTCCTGGCGCTATGGGGTCGAAGATAATCCTGGCCACCAAGGCTATCACGGCACCAAGGGCAAGATCTCAGACAACTTCCTGCGCGTGGGCAAAGAGGCGAAACGAGGCAACGGAGTCAAGCTGCTCGAGGCTGAGCAGGGCATTGCTCACTACTACCTGTGGACAACCGTAGTCGCTCTGGAGGCTACCACCGCCACTCTGCACCTGAGCACGCCGGCACCCTACAACGCTGGTTACAGGACTCATAATGCCAACCCAGTGATCGCTCCCGCCGCCATCTACCTTAACGGCGAGAAAATCGATGACCCCAGCAAGGCGGTAAGCCTCAGGGCAGGTGCCAACCCGATCTTGATTCGCTTGGATAGCCATGGCGAAGCCCATCTCGTTTTACGCAAGCAGGGTGTTCCAGCTTATGAGCAAAAACATCCGCTCTCCATGAGGTGGTATCAGGACCCCGGCGTGTTGTTGTTTGATCCCTACGCAGCAAGCGCGCCCGGTGCCGAGACCCTGAGTTTCACCACGGCTCCCGGAACTACTGCGATTACCATTCCAGAAGCTCACAGCACGACTCCGGTGCAGGCTTTTTATAACGGGCAGGCAATGCTTGCCAAAGATGGAGGGCGTTATGATGCGACTTCTCCCTCAGCAGATACGGCTACCATCGAGCTCAAACTCACCCCGTCTGCCGGCATTCACGGAGGTGCCGCTATCCCCGAGCCCATCAGCGTGCATACCAATGGCAAGGGAGTCATGCCTCTCGGTGACTGGTCCAAGGTGGGGATCTTGCACAACTACTCAGGGGGTGTCAAATATCAGAAGACTATCACTCTCAGTGCAGAGCAATCCCGGCAAGTCACCACCCTTGACCTTGGACAGGTGATTGCCACGGCGGAAGTCAGCATCAATGGTAAGCAAGTTGGAGTGCGCGTTGCCCCGCCGTGGAAGTTTGATCTCAGTAGCAGTCTCAAAGCCGGAGAAAACATCCTTGAGGTCACCGTTTACAACACCCTCTCTAACCACTATCAGACCATTTACAACCTCTACCGCGGTGAGCCCACCTCCGGTCTGCTAGGACCGGTGAAGTTGATGAAATAGTGCCCGAATCTCAAAACCCAACTCATGAAATACCTAAAATATATCACCCTGTTCCTTCTGCTCACTCAGTTCTCCTTTGCCGACTGGCACGCCTCATGGATTGGTGCGGGTAATGGTAAACCAGCGGCAGACATCAAAATACTTACAGCACTCTATCAGGCGGTGGGCAAAGCTGATCAGCACGTGGACCTACTCGGCAAAATCGAGGCGCAAATCAAAGGGGGAGATCATGTCATAGCGGCGACCAATGAGTATGCCGGTAAGGACCCGCTTCATGGCACGGAAAAAACCCTCGAGATCGAGTACAGCCTCAACGGAGTGGCCAAAAAACTCTCGTTAAAGGAAGATCAGGAAGTGGATCTTCTCACAGGGTCGGCACCTGCCAACAAAGCGGCGAACAACAATGGTGCCAACCAATGGATCTGCTACCGCAAAAAAGTCACCCTCGCCAAGTCTGCGGACTCTGCCCTTGCTAAAATTTCCGCCGACTCCAAGTACTGGCTTTGGATCAATGGCGAGCTGATCGTCTTTGAGGGCCAGCTCAAGCGCGGCCCCAACCCGAACGATACCTACTACGATGTGGTGGACCTCAAGTCCCATCTGGTGGAGGGCGAGAACACCATCGCCGTCTTGCTCTGGTACTTTGGCAAGCACGGCTTTAGCCACAAGAGCAGTGGCAAGGCGGGCTTCCTCTTGGAAGCGGATATCGATGGCAACAAGCTCCTCAGTGACGCAAGCTGGAAGGCGGCCAAGCACCCCGCCTATGGCAACACCGCAGCACCGCTTCCTAACTTTCGCCTGCCCGAGTCCAACATCCGATTTGATGCCTGTAAGGATATCTCCGGCTGGCAAAATCCCGGTTTTGACGACTCTAGGTGGGAAGCAGCAGCGGAGCTGGGCAAGGCTACCTGTGCCCCGTGGAATGAGCTGGTCGAGCGCCCGGTGCCGCTCTGGAAAGACTTCGGCCTCAAGGACTACACCAACGCTGCCGAGCTTCCCAAGGTGTCGGATGGCTCAGTGATTGTGGCCAAGCTGCCATACAACGCCCAGGTCACCCCTTGCTTGAAAATCGAAGGCCCGGCAGGCAAGCAAATCGACATCCGCATGGACAACTACCAGGGAGGAGGCACGCCCAATGTCCGTGCAGAATACATCACCCGTGAAGGGGTCCAAGAGTATGAGAGCCTCGGCTGGATGAACGGACACGAGATGCACTACAAGATACCCGCGGGCTTCAAAATCCTCGCCCTCAAGTATCGTGAGACTGGCTACAACTGCGAGTTCACCGGAACCTTTGAGTGCAATGATGAGTTTCTCAACCGCTATCGCCAGAAGGCTCTGCGCACCCTCTACATCACCATGCGCGACACCTACATGGACTGCCCGGACCGCGAGCGGGCGCAGTGGTGGGGGGACATGGTCAACGAAATGGGCGAGGCCTTCTATGCGCTTGATACGCGTGCCAATGGGCTGGCAAAAAAAGGCATTCTCGAGCTCGCCAACTGGCAGCGCCCTGACCACACCATCTACTCGCCTATTCCCGCTGGTAATTGGGATCGGGAACTGCCCATGCAGATGCTCAACTCCGTCGGCTACTTCGGCTTCTGGACCTACTACCTCTACAGCGGTGACCTTGAGACCATCCGCAGCGTTTACCCACGGGTCAAAAACTACCTTTCCATCTGGAAGCTCAGCCAAGACGGGCTGGTCATACCGCGCAAAGGTGGCTGGACCTGGGGTGACTGGGGCAACAACAAGGACATGACCATCCTCTACAACGGCTGGTATTACCTCGCCCTCAAAGGCCAGCTCAAGATGGCTGAGGCCGTGGGGGAAACCGGTGACCTTGCTGAGATCCAAACCAAGATGGCGAGTATCGAGGCGAACTTCAACAAGACCTTCTGGACCGGCAAGGAATACCGATCCCCCGGCTACAAGGGCCAGACCGATGACCGCGCGCATGCCCTGGCCGTTGTTGCCGGCCTCGCCAAAGCTGACCAATATCCCGCGATTCGTGAGGTCTTCAAGACTCAGGAACACAGTAGCCCTTACATGGAGAAATACGTCGGTGAGGCCCTCTACATGATGGGGCTCGAAGACGACGCCATCGTCCGTACTAAAAAACGCTTCAAGGCCATGACCGATCACCCCTACACCACACTCTGGGAAGGCTGGGGAATCGGCAACAAGGGCTACGGTGGCGGCACGATTAACCACGCCTGGTGCGGTGGTGCACTCACCTTGCTGTCCCAGTATGGGGCAGGGATTGCCCCGCTCACCCCAGGCTACGGCACCTACCAGGTGGCTCCCCAGATGGGCACACTGCTCAGCCACATCAAAACCACCGTGCCCTCGGTCAAGGGTGACATTCACATTGAGCTCAAGCGTGAGGCGCAGAGCCTGTCACTTGATCTGGACTCACCGGCAGATACCACCGCCATCATCAGCCTGCCCAAGCTCAGTCACTCAAAAGTATCCAAAGTCCTCGCCGGCGATAAAGTCATCTGGCAACAAGGAAGGGCTCAGGATCTGCCCGCCGGCTTGACCTTTCTGGCAGAGACCGGTCAGGCGATCCAATGGAGCGCCAAGCCGGGCCGCTACACGCTGAGTGTGGAATATGAGGAGGAATGAGCTGCTGGTTGTGGCAGGCACTGTCAGCTGTAGCTGCCGCATCGCAGCCGACTCACGCTTAGGCGTATAGCTTGGAGTGCTCCATTTGCTATATGCGTAAGCTGCACAATTTCCGCCTCCAAGACATCACACAAAAAGGTGATGGAAGTAATTCAAAAAAAATGATATTATTTAATTATACATTACATAAATTATATTAAATATAAAGCAATCATAAGCAAATGTGCTACTGCGCTGCATTACTCCAAACCCCTCCATAAGACCTAACAGAACTCCACACTCATACTTAACACACACTTAGTTATGAAACACACACCACACCACAATCCTTTCAGACGTATTCTGCCCGCCCTCTTCTTGCCCGCAGGTTTAATATGTTCAGGCACAGCCCAGGCAGCCACTGAGACCTGGGACGGCGGGCATGGGTCAGCAAACGCATGGTTTGCGAATCTTAACTGGGCGGACAATACAGCTCCGCTTGACTTCGATGACCTTGTTTTTACCGGTACGACCAGGCTGAATCACAATTCTTGGGCAGATATGGACGGCTCGGACAATGACTTCGATATCAACAGCATCACTTTTGATGCCAGTGCCGGGGCTTTTGTAATCAACAACGGCGGGGGCCCCACCGATAGCGTGATCAAGCTGCACGGAGACATTACCAATGACTCCACCAACTTGCAGACGCTCAATTTTCCATTTCAGCTCAATGCTAATGTGACCGTAAACGCCAACGCGGGTGACATCACCATCGGTAGTGTGATCAGTCAGGACGGTGCCGCACGCACATTGACTAAGACCGGTGACGGCACGCTAACTCTTACTAAGGCCAACACCTATTCAGGCACAACTGCAATCGCAGGAGTCGACTCGGTGACAAGCACGGTGAACATCCAGCATGACTCTGCATTGGGAACTGGGCAGTTTCAGTTTGAGAGAGGCGGCATCCTTGAGCTTGGGGTGGGTGGTTTGACGATCAATAATTTCATGTCCCTGCCCAACTGGAGTCCCGGTACGCGAATCTTCAGGCTGGATCTCGATGGCGCGCAAGTCGGGGAGCTTTCGGGCAACATGTGGCATCAGCACACGACCCAAGGCAAGCTGGCGTTTGATGTCGGCACAGAAGACACCATGACTTACAGCGGCAATATCGAGGCCGGCTCGGCCAGTGGAGCTGGGCTAACCAAAACCGGAGTTGGCACATTGGTGCTCAGCGGAACTAACACCTACAAGGGCACCACAACCATTAGTGCGGGCACCCTGAAGCTCTCTGGTGGTAGTGCCATCCGTGATACAGAAAATGTTTGGTTTGATTCCGGCGCTACGCTGGATCTCAACGGCACCACGGAAAGGATCAACCGTCTGGCCGGTGCTGGTATCGTTGATAATTCGGCTGGTAACGGAATCTTGGTAGTGGCGGAGAGTAACAATTTTTCTGGAACCCTTCAAAATACTAACGGCACACTGAAGTTCCGAAAGATAGGTGCTGGCACCGTCACCCTCACTGAATCCAGCACCTATTCAGGCGGCACAGACATCTACGAAGGCACCATTGTGGCCAACCATTCTGCAGCGCTTGGTACGGGACAGATCTACATGGGCGTCACTAATGGAGTCACTCAAACTCTCGAGATCGGGGCAGGCGGTCTGGACATTGCCAATACCTTCTTCCTGCAAAACAGCAACTCCACTCATGAGATCAAATTTGATGTGGCCGGTTCCAATGCTTCTACCTTGTCAGGTAATATGACTAATCAGGTGAACTATGTTGGCGAGTGGGACGTTATTGTGGGTGCGGATGACACCCTGACCCTAAGTGGTAACCTCAGTAGTGGAAGTGCTGGAAATTCAGGATTGGACAAGGATGGTGCTGGCACCCTGGTGCTCTCGGGCAGCAATGCCTATAAAGGAGCAACGAGGGTCAACGACGGCACCCTCTCACTCGCCACAGGCTACACCCACACTGGCACAGGCGCCTTTACTGTCGCAGGCGGCACACTCAACATCGCCGACGGCCTTAATCTTAGTAACGCCATGACCATCGGTCTTGATGGAGTCATCAGCCCCGGCAACTCACCTGGAACGGCTATTACCGGAGCTCAGACTTGGAACGACGGAGGCTCCTACCTCTGGGAAATCAACAATAGTAATGGCACCAAGGGTGTGGACGAGGGCTGGGACTGGCTAGATATTACCGGAGCACTTAATCTCTCAGCTCTCACTGCAGGCGGCTTCACCATCGACATTACCTCTTTGACCACGGCTAATGACGCAGGTTTGGCTGCCGGTTTTGACTACTCAGGTCTTGCCTACGGTGACGCCTACGGTACGACTTTTATCATCGCCTCGGCAGATACCATCACTGATTTCGATGCCAGCCTGTTCACACTCGACGACAGCGCCTTTGTAAATGGCAAGCTCGATTGGAGCATCATTGAGAGTGGAACCGATCTCGTGTTGACTGCAGTCTTCGTCCCCGAGCCTAGCTCAACGGCACTGCTCGGCCTCGGCGGCCTTGCCTTGATGCTGCGCCGCAAGCGTTAATCGTCTTGAGCTTTGTCTTTCATATTTGAATTTCAAGCTGAAAAACCTCAGCCGCAACTACGGCTGGGGTTTTTTGTATGGTAGCATCGAGGTATTATAATTTTACATTTCAAGCTTCAACATTGCCGATGGTAAAATCATCTGGGAGCTGGTTAATGCCAAGAACCTGCCCGCTGGCATGGCCTATGTGAAAGAAGATGATCTGGCGATTAATGATGTGCTGAGGCCGGCAGCCATATTCTGCGTTTGGAGTATCAGCAATGAGTCACCCGTTGGCCTGCTCTTGTTTCTTGGTTCGACAACGGCTTATCAGACTTTTTTGTTTTTTCTTGGTTGAAAAAAGCCGCGGGTATATGTGAATGTGCTCACCGTAGCTGAGCTAACCTGCATTGTGCAGGAGTCAGATACGTTACTAAGAGAGCTACAAAGAGAGCTACCACAAGAACTATCATTACTACCACTATGGCCTTCACACCAAGCAAAGATCAGAAACGTCGCGAGCGAGAACAGAGGAAGCTGGAGAAGCGATTGGCTCGTGAGGAAGCGAAGGCCGAAAAGCTTCTGGCAAAGCGGGCCGAGGAGGCCTATGAGGCCGAGGAGGAAGTTGAGAAGGACATCAGTGAGATGACTGAAGCAGAGATCCAAGCAAAGTTGGAGGCGGATTTTGAGGCCGAACTGGCAGCGGAGGCCGCGGAGAAGGCTAAAGCCGAGGCTGAAGGGGGAGAGGACAGCTGAAATGCGAAGCATATGAAAAACAAAACAATCGGATTTGTCGGTCTCGGCCGCATGGGGGGCAATATGGCCCGTTGCCTTGTGGACAAGGGCTACAAGGTCACAGCACTCTATGATATTGACCAAGGTGTCGCCACTGAGCTTGCAACTGAAATTGGCTCCTGCGCATACGACAAGCTTTCCGATGTGACGGCCCATGCTGATATTATCCTGACTGTTGTTACCAATGATCAGGCGATGGAGGCCATTTTCTTTGGAGAGGATAATCTTCTCGTCGGAGCTGATGGTCGCACATTTATCAACTGTGCTACACTCACACCCAAAGTGCATGTTCAGCTCGAAGAAGCAGCTGCCAAAGTGGGAGCAGTCTGCCTGGAGGCCTGCATGGCGTCAAGTATACCCCAGGCGCGCAATGGTGAGCTCTTTTTGATGATCGGGGGTGAGGAGGTGGAATTCAATGCCCACAAAGCTCTGCTTGATGACCTCAGTAAAGCACTGCATTACGTCGGTGCTGCGGGCAAAGCCTCGGAGGTGAAGGCCTTAGTCAATATGGTGATGAACATCAACACCGCGGCTCTCGCCGAAGGCCTCGGTATTGGCGACGCTCTCGGCATAGACCTGAAGATGCTTTGCGATATCTTCAGCCAGACAGGCGCCAACTCACGTGTCTTGGAAACTGATGCTGAGGACATGATCATCCGTGATCACGATTGCTATTTCTCCGCCTCGCACGCAGCGAAGGATTCGGGCATCGCCTTGGGCCTTGCTACCGCAGAGGGTATTGATGCTCCTCTGGCTCAGGCGACCTTTGATCAATACGCCAAGCTCACTGAGATTGGAAAGGGTGAGCTGGACAAGTCAGGCATTGCTGAGCTTACTTTCAAAGGCCGCAACGATTAATCGCTGGTCTGAGTGTGCATTTGCTCAACCAAGCAATCCAAGAATTGACACAGTCATGAACCAAACGATTAAAAACTCACAGGGCGAAGCGCTTGATTACACCTTTCTCCCTGGTGATGAAAAATGCCGCGACGAAAACTGGCTCGTTATTCTGGGTCACGGTGTCACCGGTGACAAAGATCGGCCGGTTATCACTGAGACGGCCAAGGCTCTCCGTGATGTGGGTGTAGATACACTCGCTTTTTCCTTTGCGGGCAATGGTGCCTCAGAGGGTGACTTCTGTGCCGCTACGATTTCAAAAGAAGTGGGGGATTTGGGGGCAGTGATTGATGCGGTCTCTGATGCTTACGCCAAGATCGCCTACATAGGTCACAGCATGGGAGGTGCAGTGGGGCTTAGCCGAGTAGCTAAAGATGAGCGCATCAATGCACTCATCTCGATCGCTGGCATGATTGATACTAAGGCGTTTGCAGATACGGAATTCGGCGATGAGGCGCCTGACTCCGGCTTGATGTGGGAGGAGGAATCGTGCCCGCTTTCGTCTGCTTTTATGAATAATCTATGTGATGAAATCGTTAGTTTAGTTCCCCTAGTGAACAGCGTTGCCATACCCTGGCTACTTTTGCATGGCACGGCTGATGACGTGGTGTTGCCCAAAGACACGGAGTGTGTGCAAGCCCTGCGGGGCGAGGCGGTCGATGCTGTGTATGTTGAGGGTGCGGACCACAGCTTTAACGAGCCTGCCCATAAAGCACAACTCACCGAAACGATCACTCAGTGGCTGCGTGGCCAACTGGCATAAGGCTCAGGGGGCGTGGAGTGAGAGATGGTTTAAGCCTTTTTTGTTATGAGAATAGTTCGAGATATGGTAAATGATGTGCATGCAACATCACACTGGTGCCTCTAACGCGGTTTCGATTCCCCAAAAAAAAGATAACACCATCGCCATAATAGTGAGCTATGCTCTGCTGGCGTGTTTGATGGCTTATGTGATGTTTGGTGGGGATGAGCCACCTAAGCCTGTTGTGGTTGCGCCGAAGGTTGAGATAAACGATGTGGAGCCCGAGCCGAAGATTGTTTTGAATCCTGTGCCAAGCTCAATCGTTGCCAGCGAGCCGCTGTGGATTAATCCACCGGAGGACGTCAATATGGACGTCACGGAGGAGATGAAGGTCAAATTGTTACTAACGAACCATAACTCGTATCCAGTTACTGGGATTATAGTGAGGTTCACTTTTCATGATCTTTTAGATAACGAGTTACAGGGAGCACTTGAGAAGACATTTGATGAGATTGTAGATGCATCAGGTCAACTAAGTTTCGCCGACGTCGTATTGGGTGAGTATCCGACCGATACCATGAGTGTGAAGGCTGAGGTGCTTGCAGTATCGGCGGCTCAATAACAGGGCCGCAATCGCTGATCTTTGGATGTTGCGCTGAAAGTTGATTTGTTTTAAGATAGGAAAGTTATATATGAAGTCCCAAAATAAGCATCATGAAGCAAAGTTGCCATCGGATTCAGACGAGAAAAGAGCTGACAGATCTGAGCGACTGCGTCACCTCGACACCATAGGCTTGCCTGCTGCAGAGGCAGAAAAAGTAGTCGAGCCTAGCTTGGATAGCTTGCCTACGGCAGCTGATGAGGCCATGCCGGCGATTCATGACGATAGAATCGGATCTAAAACATTTGTTCCCAATGTTGCTCTCGAGCTTTACGAGATAGCTGCTCAGCAAGGTGATGCACAAGCTCAGTACAGCCTGGGGTTGTGTTACCATTACGGTGAAGGCACACTGAAGGATCCGTTCAGCGCATTCAAATGGTTTAGCCAAGCTGCCGAGGGCGGACATGCTCAGGCACAATACAGTGTGGGGGTTTATTATCAGCAGGGTATCGGCACAGAACAGAATTCGGAGAGCGCTTTTAAATGGTTTGAAAAAGCGGCTATTCAAAATCAGCCCAAGGCTCAGCACGAGCTGGGGGAATCGTTTTACCATGGTCGTGGTGTGGAGAAAAATCCTGCGATGGCTAAAAAGTGGATCAACAAGTCTTATGTCAATGGCAACAAGCGTGCCAGTGAATCATGGGACAAGTATGAATTGTGGAAGTTCTGAGCCCTAAACAGAGTTCAAGACCACATGGTGGTTCATCCAACAGTCAAAATAATAGGGGAATAATAAGGCCGTGAGTTGCTCTCACTTACAAGATGTCTGAATTCGAAGAACTTATTGATGCTCATTACCAAGCATTATATCGGTTTGCCTATTCGCTGGCCAAGAATCCTGATGCAGCTGCTGATCTAGTTCAGCAAACATTCTGCATATGGGCTCAAAAAGGGCACCAGCTAAAAGAACGTAACAAGGCAAAAACTTGGTTGTTCACGACACTCTATCGTGAGCATCTCGCGATCGCGCGTCGAAGTCGTCGTTTTGTCGATAGTAGCGCTGATGAAGTTGAATATCAGCTGCCGACACACCAAGATGATAATACCAGAACCCTAGACGGTAAGCGGGCGATTGCATTGTTGAGTGAATTAGACGAAACCTTCAGGGCTCCTCTGACGCTATTCTATATTCAGCAACATTCTTACAAGGAGATTGCAGAAATTTTGGAAGTGCCAATGGGCACTATCATGTCCCGCATTTCTAGGGGAAAGAAACAGTTGCGTCAGAAAATGCTCACTGTGCCCTCAGGCAAGATCAACAATGTGATCGAATTAAATCCCAACAAAGCTGAAAGCCATGGATAAGGAACAAGCTCAATTTATTTTACAAAGCTATCGGCCAAATGGCTCCGATGCTCTAGATGCTGATTTTGCTGATGCTTTGTGCATGGCTGCCAAAGATACTGAACTAGGGGAATGGTTAGCTGTCGAGTGCGCCGAGGATGCGTCATTTGCGGCCGCTCTCTCGGATGTTGAGATTCCAGTGGAACTGAGACAGCAAATTATCGAAGCGATGGATATGGATCAGGTTAAGGTCTGGGATCAGGACCAGACCCGCGAAATGGGGGAGGATGATGCTCTAGATAAGCTTTTCATGAATGCAGTCGATCAATTGTTGCCTCCAAGAGGGCTACGAGATCAGCTTTTAACGGCTATGCATCTTGAGCAAGCTCATAAGACGGTGACGCCATTGGTGGCTCAAAAAAGAGGGCTTGGGAAGGTGAGCAGCATGGTAGCGGTAGCGGCTGCTGTGGTGGCTGGTGCGTTTTTGGCTTATGAATTAACTTCTCTGGCTCCATCCTCAGATCAACTTTTTGAATCTCATCAGGTGCAGCATCACGCTGGAAATTTCCTGCAGGCTAGTTTCGAATATGATGTCGAAGATGATGATCCCGAACGTATTCATAGCTGGCTAGTCAATCGGCAGTTGCCAGCACCTACCAATATTCCTCAGGCTCTTAAGGAGCTCAGTTGCGCGGGCTGTAAGGAGATTAAGTTGCCGGGGGAGAAAAGAGCTTCGATGGTGTGTTACTCTGAGAATACCGATGCAAATATTTATCTGATCATTGTGAATAATGCCGATATTCTTGACCGAGGTCTTCCGGCGCTCTCGGAGGTTTGTGTTAAGGATTGTTATCATTGTAAGGTCACCGATTGTAGCTGTGCTCGCTGGCAAGATGCTCACAACACCTATATTCTTCTGAAGAAGACGCCATCAGGGCAAAAAGCTGAATTGATGAATTATCTATAGTCGGCTTCTGCCTGATGTTGCCAAGCGGTGGCTGTGAGCTTGATTAAGCCGCCCTCAAGATCATAAAAGGGCAGAAAACAGTATTTTATGGCTTATTGGGGGCATCAAAATATCGGTAACGACTTGACACGTTGCTGATATAATGCATTTTCCCCATCCCGCTGCGCTGGAAACGTGGTGGCAACCATATATATTAATCATGAAACAAGATTTTCATCCCGACTATCATCCCGTTGCCTTCCAAGACATGACGACAGGCGTGCGTTTTATCACACGTTCTACCGCCAAGTCTGACAAGGTTGAACAAATCGATGGCGTCGACCACTTCATTATCTCAATGGGTGTCACGTCTGATTCACACCCATTCTTCACAGGCCAGAAGCAGTTTGTGGACACCGAAGGACGCATTGACAAGTTTCAGAAGCGTTTCGGCTCAGTACGCCGAGCAGGCAAGCCCAAGCTCAAGGCCTAAACAGGTCGCGCTCAACGGCATTGCCCATCCGGAATTTATCCGGACCTTTCAAGACTCCTTTCGCTACGTGCGAAAGGAGTTTTTTTGTGTTTGGGATTTGGCATCGAGTTATTACCTGTTAGGGTTTTGCTATGAATTGTCGTGAGGCGTTGATAGCGCTCAATATGCTACCGAAGATAGGACCGGTAAAAGTGCGCCGTCTGATGGACCGCTTTGGAAGTGCGGGGAAGATATTAACTCTGGCTCCAGATAAGCTGATGGCTGTGCAAGGCATAGGTGCTGAGACAGCTGGTATTATTAGTGATTGGGAAAATAGAATTGATCTTGCGGAGGAGTTGAGTGAAGTCGACCGCCGTGGGCTCTCGATTGTCACTCTTGAGGATCAAGAATACCCTCAGGCACTACGGCAGAGTTATGATCCTCCTCTAGCACTTTATGTGTGGGGGGAGTTGAAGTCTGCAGATTGTCACGCACTGGCAATCGTAGGTTCACGAAAAACATCCCATTACGGTATTCAGACTGCCCGACAGTTTGGTTTCCAATTAGCGACGAGTGGTTTCACCATTGTGTCGGGTCTGGCCAGAGGTATCGACACGCATGCCCATGAGGGCGCAGTAGCCGCTAATGGTCGTACGGTTGCGGTGATCGGGTCTGGCCTGGGCCAAGTATATCCACCAGAAAATATGGCCTTAGCTGAAAAAATTGCATCTGGTTTTGGGGCCGTGGTATCTGAATTTCCTCTAAACACTACGCCGAGCAAGAAAACGTTCCCTATGCGAAACCGCATCGTGGCTGCATGGTCTCGTGCGGTTGTGGTGGTTGAATGCCCCGAGTGGTCGGGAGCACGTATTACAGCTAACCTTGCAGGAGAGCTAGGGCGGCCCATCTATGCAGTTCCCGGTCAAATTGACCGGCCGTCGTCTGCAGGCTGTAATGCCCTTATTCGTGAGGGTGCGACGTTAATTACAAGCGGCCAAGATATTTTAGACGATTTATCCATTTTGCCTCTTGAGAATTCATCTGATGCATCGCCTGCGGAAGAAGTTTCAGAATCTGAACCCGTGTTCCCCGAGCTTGACGGTGCTGGTCGACTGATTCATGATGCTCTTGGTAATGACTCTCTGAGGATTGACGAAATCCTCGATACTACCCGTCTACCGCTTCCAGAGGTGAATGCGACGCTACTAAAGCTTGAGATTCAGGGCTTGGTCCGCCAACTGCCTGGTGGTAGATTTGCTAGAAAATGAGATTAATTTACTCACATAGCCCTAAAGTAGGGATGAAAAACAACAAATATGGGTAGTATCTTCTCAACTTGGCACGATGCTTGCTTGCTATATTAATCACAAACCATTATCTACCAACCACTGACTATTATGAAAAAAATCGAAGCCATCATCAAGCCCTTCAAGCTCGAAGAAGTTAAAGAGTCCCTCGCAGATGTGGGTGTCCAAGGAATGACCGTCACAGAAGTCAAGGGATTTGGACGCCAAAAAGGTCACACCGAGATTTATCGCGGTAGTGAATACACCGTCGATTTCCTTCCTAAGGTGAAAATCGAAATTATTGTTGATGATGAAGATTCTGCAACAGTAGCAGAGGCAATCGTCAAGAGCGCCAACACAGGAAAAATCGGTGACGGTAAGGTGTTCATCTCTTCTGTGGAGTCAGCAATCCGCATCCGTACTGGTGAAACCGGCAATGATGCAGTGGCTGTCAACTAAGCTACTAATTGGATTTTTATCTCGCTAGCTGCTACTCCTCATGGACGAGGCCAGCGTAGATCAATATCTCACACTAAACCACGTCTTTGACGTGGTTTTTTTATGCCTCATCGGCTCGGTGTCTTGTGAATATGACTAAGTTTTCTCTGATTGTTTCATGCGACCGTCTATTGCCTTCATCAATAGCTCACGCTGTTTGGGCAAAATAGGCCTGAGTGAGACAACGACACCGCTGTTTTTTTGCTCAGAGAAATGAAGGGTGAGTTTCCGGCTGCTAACTTGGGCTTCAACAATCTGTGTCCAATAGATAACTCGTAGGTTTTTATGTGCTTTGAAGAAGGGGAAGATTTCGACTCCTAACGGGGTGAGTATCAAATAAGCATGCTGGCTGCATCGCATGGCAAGACGAAAAAACCACCACCCCACAAACAAGTCGGGAACAATAAGCCACCACCATTTTTGCATGGGAGGCGGGCTCATGCCCCATTTTTGTGTCGATAAGATAAGGATGCCTATGGCTGCAGCGACTGCGATAGTGGTGATGATATAGAATAAAGGGGCCTGTGCAGCCCGTGTAAAGCGCAGCTCCTTCTCAGGTTCGACAACCGTTTTTGGCCCACGAAGAAGAAATAGGTTTCGTAGCTTTTTGCGGATTGTTCTATTCTCCTTGGTGGTCACACATTGTTTGTGGGTCGATATCGGCATTTGTTCAATAAGGAATCCTGTGCTAATGGATGGATAACATTTACCACCTACAAGACTCTTGCCATTTACCCTTCATAGCGATTACCAACCATCTGGAGATCAGGCGCCTGCCATTGATAAGCTGGTGAAGTCAGTCGAGGCCGGTAATAGGCATCAGACGCTATTAGGTGTCACGGGATCTGGTAAGACGTTTACCATGGCAAATGTGATTGAGCGCACGGGCAAGCCAACGCTGGTGATGAGCCATAATAAGACTCTGGCAGCTCAACTATACTCTGAGTTAAAGAATTTTTTTCCGGACAATGCGGTTGAATATTTTGTCTCTTACTTTGATTACTATCAACCAGAAGCTTATATTCCTCGCTCGGATACTTACATTGAGAAGGATAGCTCGGTAAATGATGAGATTGAGCGTTTGAGATTAAGCACGATGGGCTCATTAATCACTCGTGATGATGTCATTGTGGTGGCTTCGGTGTCATGTATCTACGGCCTGGGCTCACCAGAGGACTATCAAAATATGATGATTCCGGTGAAAGCGGGTGACGAACTGGATCGTGAAGAATTTCTAGCTGGACTCGTTAGCCTGATGTTTGAGCGCAATGATATCGCATTTTCTCGTGGCCAGTTTCGAGTCCGTGGAGATGTCGTTGAGGTGCACCCTGCCTATCTTGAGCACACGGCAATTCGGGTCGAGTTCTTCGGCGATGAGGTTGAACGGATCTCAGAAATTGATGTGCTAACTGGTAATCGAGTGGATACCCTAGATAGTCATACCTTTTTCCCTGCCAAGCAGTTTGTCACAGAGAAAGACAAGCTCAATAAAGCGGTGCATGCCATCAAGCAAGAGTGTGCGGAGCGGGTAAGCTGGTTCGAAGAAAAGGGGAAGCTTATCGAAGCACAAAGAATTCGCATGCGCACCGATTTCGATATCGAGATGATGCAGGAAATGGGTTTTTGCCAAGGGATTGAGAACTACTCCCGTCATCTCACGGGGCGTGAGCCGGGAGCCAGACCCTACACTTTACTCGACTTCTTTCCCGATGATTACTTGCTTTTGATGGACGAGAGTCATGTCAGTGTACCTCAAGTTGGGGGGATGTATGAGGGTGATAAGAGCCGCAAAACAACCCTGGTAGAGCATGGTTTTAGGCTTCCTAGTGCTCTCGATAACCGCCCGCTGAAATTTGCTGAATTCATGGAGATGACAAATGGCCGTGTCTATGTTTCGGCAACACCTGGTCCATTTGAATTTATCAACTCTCGCCCTGATAATAAAAAGTATATTCCTTGGAAACGTGGAGAACTATCTGCGGCACAGGCATTGAAAAAAATACGTAAAACTATTACACCCAGTGGTGCAGATGAGGATGTGTCAGACTTTGATGTCAGCGCAGCTGGTACGAATTTGGTGGTAGAGCAGATCATTCGGCCAACCGGCCTTCTTGACCCAGTCCTCACAGTCAAACCCCTTAATGGTCAGATCGATGAGACAATTGATATGTGCCGCGAGCGGGTAGAGCGAAACGAGCGTGCGCTGGTTACTACCTTGACTAAAAAAACAGCTGAGGATTTGGCTGAATACCTACAGGAGACCGGCTTGAGAGTGCGATATATCCATGCTGACGTTGGGGCTATTGAGCGGGTGGAAATCCTTCGCTCGCTGAGGGCGGCTGAGATTGATGTGCTTGTCGGTATTAATTTACTTCGGGAAGGGCTAGACCTTCCCGAGGTTTCATTGGTCTGTATTCTTGATGCGGACAAGGAAGGCTTCCTCCGCAACGAAACAGCACTTATTCAGACGGCGGGACGCGCGGCTCGCCACGCAGACGGTGAGTGTGTGTTGTTCTGTGATGAGGTGACGGATTCAATACAAGCGCTTATTAATATCACCGAGTATCGGCGAGCGCGACAAATTGAGCACAATGAGAAACATGGAATCACTCCACAGAGTGTGGTTCGTGCCGTTCAGGAAAGCCTCAGCCAAAACCAATCGAATAAGGAAGCGGCTGATGATCTGAATCAGGGTCTCGTTGCCAATGACGAAGCTGATTACAATGCACTCAATGTCATATCAGAGTTGGAGGAAGAGATGCGAGAAGCCGCGGCGAAGCTCGAGTTTGAGCGTGCCGCCCACTTGCGCGATCAGATCAAGCAGCTGAAGCAAAAGCAGGAGGAGTAAGCTAACATCATGAGATGAATGAAAAAAGTAGTAAGGGCATTGACTAATAGCTGACAAGCAGGAACTAATACCGCCACGTATGCGCCCCACATCAATTCAGATACAGTCCGTAATGGATGCTTTTGGCCAGCAAGGCTGGCAGTTTGAACATCTCGAAGGCAAGGATGTTATTCGAACGGTATTCGAGGCCTATCACACTCAGGTGCACTTGCATGCGCAGGCGTTTCCTCAAATCAACGCTCTATCGATCGTTGGTGAGGCTCCTTTGAGTGTTGAGATGGAACATGAGCCGCTGATCCTTGAGCTGCTGGCTAGAGCAAATAAAAAGCTGACTTTAGGAAGCTTGGAGTTTGATTTAGATCGTGAGCAATTAATGTTTCGGATCACGAATATTTTTGAGCGCGATAAATTTGATGGGGATATTATTTCATCGATGGTGCATGCGGCCATTGCTGAAGTGGATCGCATTACACCTTATGCAGCCGTCATTCAGCAGACATCTGAGAGCCTATTAGATGACTTGTCTGTCGAGCGCCTGCTGCTCCGTGATGATTTGATTCCTCCGGTTCCCGAGGATGACAATGGTTTTGTCTAATAGGCTAAGTTGAGGTGCTCTATCTCAATTGCTAAGTCAGAGTCGTATTCAGCTGTGAACCTCTTGTGGTGCTGGTGCAGTGTAGGTGTAATATACGACTAACGTTTCAGCGTTATGCTCCACGCATAGCCTTAAAAAATGACAGCCCCGTCAACGCTGTCCGAAGACTTTGCTGACGGAGCTGTTCCCCCCCAAATGTCGCCCATTGCTGAGCGATGTATCTAAGTTACAAAGTTTTTGGAAAAGCGCAACTAAAAAGTAACACTTTTTTGATATTCTTCTTATATTGGCGATTTAGATACCTGAAATATCAAGTTTGCGTATAAAATTTATCAGGTGATCCCATGAATTATAAAACTCACTGGACCAATGGCCCCACGATAAATTCTCTAATGCAAGGCACAGCAGGATGGAGATGACGATCACGTTGGCGAGGTAAATGACAACCAGCGAAAAGAAGACTCCGTTTTCTTTGAGGTCAGGTTGATCTCTTGGTATCATCCACAGTGTCCATAACAGGTGGAAGGACCAGCTGAAGCCTACTAGGAAGTAGAGAGCATGATCATGATGAGGAATTTGATAAAATAATCCGATCACGGTTGAGATGCCCAGAATGACCACTGACCAAAAGGGCACGAAGTATGGGGAGAGAGCAATCAGTGCGTTGCTCTTATTGGTCATAACGTATCCGCCATCGGCGGTCACATGAATACCTCCGACTTTGCCACCGCAGGCGTAGACGAATAAAGCGTGGGTGAGTTCGTGGCCAAGAACATAAAAGTAAAGAAATAGGCGTTCAAGTAGACCTGTAAAAAACCAGCCCATCATTAATACGCACCCAATGGCGAAATAGAGAAAGTGCTCAGAGATCACCAAGCTTCTCCAAAAGGCACCCTGATCCTGTGATGCCCCAACATTGAGTAAGGCACGTGTGGTGATGGCGCAAAAGGGCAATAACATCAAAGCTACCATCCACCGGAGCATTCGCTGTCCGATATTGAGATGAATTATTCCGTCGTCAGCAGTTCCGGCAATGGCGGCTTGCATGGAGGTCAAGCCGTGGCGTCTACCCATGCGCCGATTTGCACGCTGCTTGGCGCGAAGGTTGGCATCGTTGAATGCTTGCCGCAATGTTGGGCGTCCACTGCGCCTGCTGTTGCGGGTGCGTGTCCGTCTCTCTCGGCTGGCGATTGGTTGTCTGCGTGATCTCATGCCAAACATGAGCCCGGGCGATGGGCTTGGAAGGGAAGGTGTTTAAGATTACTTAAATAAAATAAAACTGCAAGACGGGAATTGCTGAGAACAGAATGAAATAGGGGGGAGGCAGACATCACTTATGCGGGCTGCGACTTCCCTAGTTTTTGGTTTCAGCCAGGCATTCAACTTCCACGCCTACACCCTCCTCAAGCACGAGTATGCGATCGGCTACGCCAAGGCGCTCTGCTTCAGATACCAAGCGTTCGATAGGTTCGTGGTAAGGTTCGTTACCCAGTGGGAAGGTGCCGTAATGCATGGGGATGAGGATGCCAGCTTCCATCTCGATAAAGGCTCGTACGGCTTCCTCTGGGTTCATATGCACGTCCCGACCGCTCGGAGCGTCGTAAGCACCAATGGGCATGAGGGCGACATCGGGCGTGTGATGTTTGCCAATTTCTTTGAAGCCATCAAAATAAGCGCTGTCACCACAGTGAAAGACTTTACAGACTCCTGAGGAGACCATGTAGCCGCCGTAATCTCGGTGAGTATCATGAAGGTAGCGTGCGCCCCAGTGATGGCTTGGTGTGTGCGTCACGGTAAGGTCATCAAAAGTGAGTTCGTCCCATACAGACATTTCATGCACGCTATGAAAGCCGAGTTTTTTAACGAGTTCACCGCTGCCAGTCGGCACGACGATGCCCTCGTGAGATTCGAGGATTTTGAGGCTCTTTTTGTGCAGGTGGTCAAAGTGTGCATGGGTTACCATCACCAGATCCACCAACGGCATTAGCTCAAGTCCCAGGCCGGGGGCTCTCTGCCGCTTGACGACTCCGTGCCAATTTGCCCAGTTGGGATCTATGATGACGGAGTGGTCGGGGAACTGAACGAGAAATGAAGCATGTCCAATCCAGGTGATGCGAATTTTCCCAGCTTTGGGTGGGTGAGGAATAGGCTCTCGGCTGGAGCCATTGCGTTTTTGAAAAACCTGAGGCAACAAGCGGTGGCGAAGGAAGTGGTAGTTCCTCCGTGGCCAGCCTTTTTTGGGCATGATGCCCGCATAGTCTTTTTTGACTTGGGAGGCTTTGGGTTTTGATGGGTTGGTGCCTTGTGTGGCCATGATTGATAGTTAAATTATAGGCGCGTCACCCTCAGACTTGCAACCCTTCTCTTATTCTCGTTGATCTTATCACTATCCCGTAGAATGATGCAGCAACATCATGAGTGAGCAGGGCAAGGCGACAATTGGCATCACGCGAGGCGATCAAGCGGGTATTGGCCCTGAGGTGGCAGCAGCGGCACTGGCATCGGGTCAGCTGAGCTCCGCGTTTAACTATAAAATGATTGGTGAGGAGATAGATGCTGTGCCCGGCCAGCCAAATGCGGAAACAGCCAAGGCTGCGCTGGCTGCGTTGGAGGAGGCGGCTAAGTTGCTGAGAGATGGGCAGCTAGATGCGGTGGTGACGGCTCCAGTGGGCAAGGAGGGCTTGCATGAGCTTGGGTTTCATTTCCCAGGTCAGACTGAGTTTTTTGCCGATCGCCTGGGCTGTGATAGTCATGCAATGTGCCTCACGGGTGAGAATCTTACGGTGGCGCTGGTCACTATTCACGTGGCGCTTGCTGAGGTGCCTAGTATGCTCCGAGGGCAGGAGATTGTGCGTGTGGGGCAGTTGCTGGCAGGTTTCTGCCGTCAGCGTGGCATCCGATCACCGAGGATTGCTGTCTGCGGTCTTAATCCTCATGCGGGTGAAAATGGAGCCTTCGGATCGGAAGATATAGATATCGTTGGGCCTGCTGTTGCTAAACTACAACAAGTCGATGATAAAGCCGTCTATAGTGGTCCTCATCCTGCTGACACTATCTTTCGTCCTGCCGCAGACGGGGAGTATGATGCTGTTCTTTGTATGTATCACGATCAGGGTTTGATTCCGCTGAAATTGCTCGATTTTGACACGGGAGTGAACGTTACCTTGGGTCTGCCAAAGCCACGTACGAGCCCAGACCATGGCACCGCTTACGGTATCGCAGGAAAGGGTCTAGCAGATGCTAGTTCGATGATTCATGCTATCGTGCTAGCAGGAGAAATGATTGACTAGGTTGCAAGGTGAGTGAGCTGCAGACAGATGAAGTGCTGAAGAATTACTTCGGTCACGAATCACTCAGACCGGGCCAGGCTGAAGTGATTGAGCGTGTCATGGACTTGCGCAATACGCTTGCTGTGCTGCCAACAGGTGGAGGTAAATCACTCTGCTATCAGCTCCCCGCAATGTGCATGGAGGGGCTGAGTATTGTTGTTTCCCCCTTGATAGCGCTGATGCGAGATCAGGTAGAAAGTTTAGCGAAGAAGGGGGTTCCTTGTGCCAGGGTTGATTCGACCACCACGGCTGTAGAGTTTGATCAGGCACTCACGAGTATTGAGTCGGGAGAGCTGAAGTTGCTCTATTTGTCGCCTGAGCGCCTGGCTGATTCGACCATGCAACAACTGCTGAAGCATTGTGGGGTTGCTCTTGTCGCTGTTGATGAGGCTCATTGTATTTCGGAGTGGGGCCACAGTTTCAGGCCCTCTTACATTAGGCTGCCTAAGCTGGTGCGTTCGTTAAGGCCAAAGGTCATATTAACACTGACCGCGACAGCATCGAAGGAGACGGCGAGGGGTATTCGCAAGGCATTCAAAATTCTCAAAAAAGATCATGTGCAGACGTCCTTCTTTAGGAGGAATCTGGTTTTTGAAGTTGAGGTCTGCCCCGATGAAAATAAACAACAAGCTTTATTGTCGGCCATTCAAATGGCCGGCAGGGTACCGGCCATTGTTTATGCAACACGCCGAGGTGATGTCGAAGAGTTGGCGGCGATGTTGTCCCAACACGGTATCAATGCACGTGCTTACCACGCTGGTATGCCGGCAGATGCTCGTGCAGAAGTTCAAGATGGATTTTTGAGTCACCGGTTCCCTGTGATCTGCGCAACGATTGCTTTCGGCATGGGCGTCGATATGCCCGATGTGCGTAGTGTGATCCACTACCATCCACCAAAATCTCCAGAGGGATGGATTCAGGAGAGTGGAAGGGCGGGGCGTGATGGCCAATTAAGCCACTGCCAAATGATCATTAATGGTGATGACCATCAAGCGCTCAGGAGCATGGTGACTGCTAAGCAACCTGGTCGTAAGGCCACGGAGTCGATTCTTCAGAATCTTTTTTCTCAAGGTAAGCGAGCGATATTGTCACGTTACAACTTGAGTACTTTAAATGACGTTCCCATGGAGCTGCTGGATGTTCTCCTTGCCCGGCTCGAGACTGATGGATGGATTGTTCCTGATGGAGGTTCATGGCTGTGGTGTCATGTCGTGCCGTTACGTTGGGATGCTGCTGCTCGCCAGAGAATATTGAGCGGTTTCCCGAAAAAGACGCGTGCCTTGCTGGCGGATTTGATGGACACAAAGCAAAGAGTTAGCCTGCTTGAGCTTGCCGATGCTGATGTCGCAAAAATGAATCGCTTGATCAAGGTATTGCGTGAGCTCGAAGCGGGTGGTGAGGTGAGATTGAAGCTCAGCCACAGCCTCATTCATTACCGCGTCAAGAAGGAGCCGGCGAACCTAGCTGATCTTGTTGGTGAAATGATGGCCGCATTTAAGAAGCACAGCACTCATGACCTTGATCGTATTGATGCGGTTTTTAAAATGGCAGTATCTCGTCGGTGCCTCGCAGCTTCGCTGGTTGGTTATTTTGGCGAGGTGTTAGATGGCCGCTGCGGCCAATGCAGTGCTTGTCGAGGTAAATCAATCTCTAGAAAGCTTCCGGTGTCTGAACCGGTGGAGCTCAGTCTGGAAGAGCTGGAGCGTGTTCAGTCATTGGTGGGTGAAAAGCGTCCTGCGTTATCAAGTCCAGAGAGGTTGGCGCGCTTTCTTTGTGGCATATACAGCCCTGCGATGATGAGGTTTCGGCTTTATGGGCACAGAGATTGGGGCATGTTGGGTCGCTTGCCCTATGATGATGTGCTCGCTATTGCAATTGCTCAACACGCTTAATCGGCGCCTGAAAATGTTGTTCGCTGTTGAGCGCGAATATGAGTGGGAGCAATCAGAGTTGATAGAATCTGATGGCTGTATCCTGGTGGATCGCGTGCTTCTCGCTTTCGCTGAGAGAGTAGATGAGGTCGTCGATGGTGTTGAGCCATCCGGGATACGTGGTGGTAAGTTTGCAAGTCGGCCAATCTGATCCGTACATCATTCGTTTCGGGCCAAAGGCGTTGCAGACAGTGTCAAAATAGGGGCGGAGGATTTGGCTGTGGATTGCCCTGCCGGTGTCGGCAGGAAGCCGGCGGCTCATCCCAGATATTTTACAGTAGACATGTGGTCGGCGAGCAAGCTCACGGATGGAATGTGCCCAAGATGCCGAGGACGAGTGGGCGTCAAGTCGAGGGCATCCGCAGTGGTTGAGAGCTATGCGCTGATTGGGGTGTCGATCGGCAAAGGCAATAGCTGCTGGTAATTGCTGCTCAGATACTAAGAGGTCAAAGGCGAGGTCGTGCTGGATAAGTTCTGCCATTCCCTGATCGAAGTCTGGGTTATTGAGGAATCTTTCTTCGGGGCTTCCAGTGATGATTTCTCGTATACCTTTGAGCATGGGTTCGTGGAGGTATTGATCGAGAAATACTCTAATTTCGCCGCGATCAAGTGGGGCCCAGCCAACAATACCTGCGACGAGGTTGTCAGATTTTTTCGCCTGCTCCAAGAGATAGTGGTTTTCACGATCGCTTCGGCGTGACTGCACGGAGATGACCTGATCAATACCGCTGAACTCAAGCTCGTGTTCAAGCTCGTCGATTTCGTAGTCTTGTTGCAAGACGCTCATGTCCTCGGTGACCCATGGAAAGTCAGCGGGTTTGTATTTCCAGAAATGATGGTGGGTATCAATCATTCGGGCTGAATGCTAAAAAAACCCTCGCGTAGAGCAAGTTCTATGTTGGAGGAGCCTTGTCATCTATTAGAGATAAGGTTGAGTCTCAGGCTTGGCTGTGTCTAGGATTTGTCCATGCACGAGAGTCTCATGGTTCTGCAAGCTGCCATTCCTGTTTATCTGGTGGTGTTGCTGGGAGGCTTGTTGCGGCGGTATGGCGTGTTGCGGCCAAAAATGGACAGGTTTCTGATGCTGTTGGCTGTGTATGTATTTTACCCCTGTCTAATTCTTGATAAGATGCTTGTTGCAGAGGTGCTGCGCGACCCTGTGGTGTTGTGGTCGTCAGCAGGTGCTGGTTTTGGATTTATCGTTATTGGAGCATTGTTGTCTTATTTTTTGGCTCCGTTGATTGGCTTAAAGGTCGGTAGCGGTCGCAGGACCTTTGCGGTGTCGGCTGGCCTGCAAAATTATGGGTTCATTGCGATCCCTCTGGTGGCATATCTATACCCAAGTAATGATGACGTCATGGCTGTTTTGTTTACTCACAATCTCGGGGTTGAGTTTGCGGTGTGGACGGTATTGCTGATGCTGTTGTCCGGCATGGCAAGGCCATCGTGGAGGGTGTTTTTGAAGGGGCCTATTCTGGCAGTCATTGCAGGTATTGTGATGATGCAAACGGGCAGCGAAAAGTATGTGCCAGGCACGATACTTGATCTTTTTTCGAAGGTGGGAGTTTGTGCAGTACCTTTGAGTTTGTTGCTCGTCGGCACAGCGATGTATGATTTGATCGGCAAGATGAAGTTTGATTGGAAGCTTGGTGCTGGTGCCGTGCTAGCTCGCCTCGCGCTCATTCCCGTGCTGATGCTCGTGTGTGCCAAGTATTTGCCGTTGAGTATCGAACTTAAGCAAGTGCTGGTGATTCAGGCAGCTTTACCGTCTGGGATGTTTCCGATCGTGCTTTCTCGCCACTATGGAGGACGCACGGATATTGCGATCACGGCGGTAGTGGCAACGACGATTGCAAGTTTGCTGACGATGCCCTTAGTGATCGCTTTTGGTAAATTCTGGGTCGGGGTGTGATTGTTTTCGACACGGTCAGATGATTGGAACACACTTCGCATGTCGATGACGGAACTCGAAATTCAGGGACAGATAATTAAGCCAGGGGAGCGTAAGCTAATCAGTCTCCCTGTGGGCGTCTTGACCACACATGAGCCGGTGACAATGCGTGCCTGGGTGATTAGAGGGAAGACGAAGGGGCCGACGCTGATGGTCACTGGCTGTATTCACGGTGATGAGATCAATGGGGCAGAAATTATTCGACGTTTAGTCAACTCACCTAGTTTAAGAAAGAGGTTCAAAGGGACGCTGATTGCGGTGCCCATTGTCAATGTTCCAGCTTTTTCAAATAGGTCGAGATACTTGCCGGATCGGCGGGATTTGAACCGCTTGTTTCCGGGATCACCGAAGGGTTCGCTTGGGGGGCGCTTGGCGCATGTTCTGACCAGTGAATTGCTGCCACTTTGCGATGCGGTTGTGGATTTGCACACTGGAGCAGTAAATCGGGCCAATCTGCCTCAGGTCCGTGTCACTGCGGAGGATCCTGCATCTTTGGAGGTAGCTCAAGCTTTTGGATCACCGGTCACGCTTACCACAGAAACTCAAACAGGGACCTTTCGGGCGGCCTGCAACGAGGCAGGAATTCCCGTGATTCTATACGAGAGCGGTGAGGCACTCAGGCTGGATACGGCATCCATACGATTTGGTAAAAGGGGCGTGCAGGCAGTGATGAGACATATGGGCATGTTACCCAAGCGACCAGCTGCAGCAAAAAAAAGAGCCAAGCATGCAGTGGTATGTGAAAAGGGGCACTGGGAGCGCGCGCAGGTTGGGGGTATTTTCACTGCCCTAATTGCTCTTGGTAAAGCGGTGAAGAAGGGCGATGTGTTGGGTTTTGTGGCCGATCCGTTCGGCGACTACGAAGAGGAAGTCGTCTCCAGCCAGACGGGTATTCTCATCGGGCGCACTAACGTGGGTCAAGTCGATGAGGGTGATGCTTTATTTCATGTCGCGCTGGCGAGGTTTCCCTCTCGTGCGGAGAAAAAAATCGTTCAGTCAGGTGAGGGCTTGCCCGATATAGCGGAAGATGACGATGATCATCCGGTGCACTATGATCCATATACGGATGTCATTTAACAGTGTTCGTGCTTGGCAGACGCTTCACTGAGGTAAAAGATATAAGCCATGCAACATCATGTTTATTTTTGGCTGAAGGAGGAGAGGAAGAATACTGCTGACCGCGATTTATTTGAGAAAGGTTTAGCTGATTTGTACAACATCAAGGAAGTCGCAGGGGGGATTTGGGGCCAGTCAGCAGAAACGCCAGAACGCCCAGTCACGGACAAGAGTTTTGATTATGCACTCTCGATGAGTTTCGAAACCATTGATGATCATAATGTTTATCAGCAAGATCCGGAGCACGATGTGTTCGTGGATGCCTTCAAGGACTGGTGGGAAAAGGTGTTGGTGATGGATGTCGGCTAGTCAAAAAAGTCGTTCTCGATGAGAAGCTGAAATAAACCATTGCCACTCTCCACTATACTGCTACAAAGCGTCTTCATTAGCCATTGGCCATTGGCCATCCACTTATGTCGGGAAAACTTACCTATAAGGAATCAGGTGTGGACACCAGAGAAGCTGCCGCCCTCGTCGGCGATATCGGCACCCATGTTCGCAGGACTCAGAACCAACGGCAGCTCTACGGTGCTTTTGGATTATTTGCAGCAGCTTTTGATCTTACTGATTACAAGCAGCCCGTTATTGTCACAGGCTGTGATGGTGTGGGCACCAAATTAGAGCTTCTACTCGAGCACGATCAGCTAGAGGCTGCAGGTAAGGACCTCGTAGCAATGAGTGTGAATGACATTCTCACTACTGGAGGTGATCCATTGATGTTCTTGGATTACATCGGTATTTCAGCCCTAGATAAGCCACTGATCACACGCTTGATAGCGGGCATGTGCGACTACTTGGAAGACTGCGGTTGTATTTTAGCAGGTGGTGAAACAGCGGAAATGCCCGGGATCGTGCCTGAGGATGTTATTGAACTTTCTGGATTTTGTATTGGCTGCTGTGAAAAGCCTGAGCTCATTGATCCTACTCAGATTGCCACTGGTGACGTTCTTATCGGCTACCATTCCGACGGGCCGCATGCCAACGGTTGGAGCCTCATACGACGTGTTCTTGAGAAGCACGGTGAGGCCTTTACCAAAGAGGAAATCGTCAGCCTGCTTGCTCCGACTCGTCTTTATCATGATGTGGTTGCAGACATCAAAGCCGCTGGTGTGAAGCCGCGGGCGATGGCACACATCACTGGTGGTGGACTTCCGGAGAACCTTGAGCGTTTATTGCCCAATCATGGAGCTGATGTGGTAATTCCTCGTTGGAATAATGCAGCCATGGAGAAGGTTTTCGATTATGTCGATGCCGAGGATAAGTTCCACACATTCAATATGGGCTTTGGCTGGGTAGTGATTGTTTCACCAGACGAGGCAGAGCAGATCTTGTCTGCTGGCCCAGGGGGAGTGAAGATAGGCACCATCACTGACACCCATGGTGTCAGGGTAAGCATGGAAAGCTAAGCGAGTTCATTGCTAACCGAATACGGGATTATTTCATGAGCGACCCTATCAAACACGAGTGCGGTATTGCGGTAGTCAGGCTTAAAAAACCACTGTCCTACTACAAGGACAAGTATGGCACGGCACTTTGGGGAGTGAACAAGCTCTTTCTCCTGATGGAGAAGCAGCACAATCGTGGCCAAGACGGTATTGGCATTGGTTGTGTGAAGCTAAACATGCCTCTTGGTCAGCCCTATGTATTTCGCAGGCGTGATGCAGCACGTGACTCGATGGCTTCGGTATTTCGTAAGGAGTTGAAAAACTTCAACAAGCTGGCTCGTAAGGGGATACTTGATCCCGAGAATCCAGAGTCGGTGAAGCAGCAATTTGATTTTGGTGGCGAAGTGCTTATTGGGCACCTACGCTATGGCACATCAGGTGAGTTTGATTCGGGATCATGCCACCCTTACCTGCGCCGTTCAAACTGGCCGACCCGCACTTTAATGGTGATGGGGAACTTCAACATGACCAATACGGGTGAGCTCAATAGCAAGCTCATGGATCGTGGTCAGCACCCAGTGTTTGGCACTGACACTCAAACGGTATTAGAGGAGATTGGCTTCCATCTTGATGAGCATCATACTGACCTCTATCACAAACTCAGAGATGAAGGTGTTGATGGTCGGAAAATTCCAGGCTTGATCTCTGACCAGATTGATTTGCCTTCGATTATCAGAGAGTCAGCTGACCCATGGGATGGTGGTTATGCCATCAGTGGCGTGGTAGGCAATGGAGATATGTTTGTGATGCGTGACCCTCGTGGGATACGCCCATGTCATGTATACGAAGATGACGAAGTGATTGCTTTTGCTTCTGAGCGAGTGCCACTGATGACTGTCTTCGAATCTAATAAAGAGAAGGTCAGAGAGATGGAGCCCGGCACGGTGACGATCGTGCGTCGTGATGGTAGCCAAAGCACACAGAGTTTCCACGATGAGCGTCCTAAGAGCCCATGCTCTTTCGAGCGTATTTATTTTTCCCGAGGAAACGATCCATCCATTTACCGTGAGCGCAAGGCAATGGGCGCGGCATTGGTTGACCAAGTTTATAAGTCGATTGGTGAAGATTTTGATAAGACGGTTTTTGCTTTCATTCCCAATACAGCGGAAACGGCTTACTACGGATTTTTGGACGGCTTACGCTTGTTCCGCCGGCAGCAGGTGCGTGCCGAAATTCTGGAAGCATCCCAAAAAGGAGAGCTTACCGAAGAGCTTTTGGATGGGCTCATCATGCGTAATTGGCCACGCGGAGAGAAGGCGGTGCACAAAGATATCAAGATGCGGACCTTCATTTCTCAGGAAAAAGGCCGTGCCCAGCTGGTTTCGCATGTCTACGACATCACATATGATCTGGTAAAAGAGGGTGATGCTCTGGTAGCACTTGATGATTCTATCGTGCGGGGCACTACCTTGAAGGAGTCGATTCTGAAAATTCTAGCAAGGACTAATCCTCGTAAGATAGTGATCTGCTCAACAGCTCCTCAGATTCGCTATCCTGATTGTTACGGAATTGACATGTCTGAGCTGGGCAAGTTCATAGCTTTCCAGGCGGCGATAAATCTCATCAAGCGAAGTGGCAAAAACAACCTGCTCGAGCAGGTGTATCAAGCATGTAAGGCTGAATTGAAAAAGCCGAGTGATGAGCGCATCAACCAGGTTAAACGGATCTACGAGGACTTCACAGACAATCAAATCTCTGCTGAGATCAGTCGTATGGTAAGTCCTGAGGATATTGATTGGAACGGAGACGTTGAAGTGGTTTACCAAACGATAGAAAATCTGCGTGCCTGTATCAAAGGTCCATGTGGAGACTGGTATTTCACCGGTAATTATCCGACACCAGGTGGCTTTGCTACCGTCAACCTCGCTTATGTGCGCTGGTATGAGGGTGCCGATGGCCGCAGCTACGACTTACCCCTCTGAGTTTGAGGGTCTGAGTTTGCTGGCCAGTCGTCTTATGTCTGGCCATTAGTGCTTGAGTCGCTGATAGGAGAGTTTAGCGTGAAGCCGTGAAGCATCTTACCATTTCCTCACTGAGACAAAACACTGGCAATATCCCAGCCTCGGCTAGTTTTGATGCCCAGCTTGAGCGCAGGGTTGAGCGTGAGACCAAAGGGGGTAAGCCGTTCCTTGAAATTTACTTGGTTGATGGAACGGGTGAGATGAAGCTGAAGGTTTGGGATAATTTGCCACAGTTTCGTGCCTTGGAAGAGATTGCGGATGGCACACTGTTACGCTTCAGCGGTGATTGGACGCAGAACCAATATGGAGTTGATTCGGGCAAGTGGGATATGCGTTTGCTCACTGAGACCGAGGGGGCTGAGTTTCTGGCCGGTGATCCGGATACAAAGGCGCGCCAAGATAAGGATTGGGCTGATATCGAGCGCATGCTCAGTGAGATTTCGGACCCTAGATTGGAGCGAGTGTGTGCTGAATTTGTGGCACAATATAGTGATCGTTTTAGGAGGTCTGCAGCGGCTCGGAAAAATCATCATGCTCGCCGGGGAGGTTTGGTCGAGCATGTTGCTCAGATGATGAGGGCTGCTGAGGCGATGTGTTCCGTATACACCACGCTGAATCGAGACTTACTGGTAGCTGGGGTGCTTTTTCATGATTGCGGCAAGATGTGGGAAAATAATTATCCGGAAGTTGGTTTCAGCCAACCATTTACCATGCATGGTGAGATGCTCGGGCATATTCCGCTTGGAATAGAAGCGGTGAACAAGCTCTGGCGTGATGTAATGGATCAGCCGTGTGCCGAGAGCTGGGCTGAGCTCGAGCCTGCTACAGCGGATATTCATCTGCATTTACTTCATTTGATAGCAAGCCACCATGGCACCCACGAGTGGGGGTCGCCAACACTGCCGCGCACCCCTGAAGCCATGGCTTTGCACTACATTGATAATATGGATGCAAAGTATGAAATGATGCGGATGGGCTATGAAAGCTCAGCTGAGATTGCCCCAGGAATCCAGGATCGTAAGTTCCCTCTGCCCGCCAGTCTCGTGAAGCCGTTGCCACATTTTGTTGCCGAGGAGGTATAGATTGGTCGTTGAAAATAGCGCTTACTTCAAACACTAGCACACTCTGCCTTGGGTCAGACGAGGTGTATTCTAGGATGAATGAAGGGCTCAAGTGCCGTTGGTGGGTGCTTTTGGTCGTGTTTTATACCCTCGTTATTTTATGACGGAGCAGAGCAATCCATGTTTGCGTTTCGTTTCAGATGCGCTATGAACCCCCCTCAGCAAATCAAGAATCATGGCAAAAAACTTATATCAAAAGGTATGGGACGAGCACACCGTCGGAACTCTCCAAGATGGTCGTACTCAATTATTCATCGGTACACACCTGATTCACGAGGTGACGAGCCCGCAGGCGTTTGGCATGCTTCGGGATTTGGACTTAAAGGTTAAGTATCCTAAGCGCACCTTTGCCACGGTCGATCACATCGTGCCAACAGATAACCAGCAGCGCCCTTTTGCGGATCCTTTGGCTGATGCAATGATCACTGAGCTGCGCAAAAACGCAGATGAATTTGGCATCACTTACTTTGACCTAGCATCAGGTATGCAGGGCATTGTTCACGTTGTGGGACCTGAGCAGGGTATAACTCAACCAGGAACGACGATCGCATGTGGAGACTCGCACACTGCTACTCACGGAGCTTTCGGTGCGATTGCTTTTGGTATCGGAACGACTCAAGTGCGTGATGTGTTGGCAACTCAAACCATTGCCATGGAAAAGCTCAAAGTACGTCGCATCAATGTGGATGGTGAGCTGAGCCCGGGTGTCTATGCCAAAGACGTCGCACTACACATTATCAGACTGCTGGGTGCTAATGGCGGCATTGGCTATGCCTACGAGTATGGCGGAAGTATTTTTGACGGCTTTACCATGGAAGAGCGCATGACGGTTTGTAACATGTCCATCGAGGGCGGCGCCCGTTGTGGATATGTCAACCCTGATGAAACTACCTTCAATTTCCTCAAAAATCGTCCATACTCTCCTAAGGATACTGAGTGGGATGAGGCTGTGAGCGGTTGGCAGGCCTATGCGTCTGACGCAGATGCCGAGTATGATGATGTTGTTAATATCAATGCTGCGGATATTGAGCCAACAGTAACTTGGGGTATTTCTCCGGATCAAGGTATCGCGATTTCCGAGTCTATTCCCGATCCTGCTGAGGCCAACAACGAGGTTGAGCGTGCCAGTATTGATGAGGCTCTTGAATACATGAAGCTGCCTGCGGGTGCTCCTGTCAAAGGAACCCACGTTGACGTAGCCTTTATTGGATCATGCACCAATGGGCGTCTATCCGATTTCCGTGAAGTGGCTAAGTATCTCAAAGGTCGTAAGGTTGCTGAGGGTGTAAAAGCTCTCGCTGTCCCAGGTTCACAGATCACTGCTGTGATTTGTAAAAAAGAAGGTCTCGACCAGATCTTTATGGATGCTGGCTTTGAATGGCGTGAAGCAGGCTGTTCGATGTGCTTGGCGATGAACCCTGACAAGCTTCAGGGTGATCAGCTTTGTGCATCATCCTCGAACAGAAACTTTAAAGGCCGCCAAGGAAGCCCCACAGGCCGTACCGTTTTGATGAGTCCGCTGATGGTTGCTGCTGCCGCTATCGAGGGCGAGATTGCCGATGCGCGTGAGGTATTCTCCGTTAACTAATTTGCCAATACGCTACTATAAATTTAATTTTTAAGACCATGTCCATTTCATCTATTACTCAAGTTTCTGGCACCGGAGTCTATATCCCGGGTGCAGATATCGATACTGATCGCATCATACCAGCGCGCTACCTACGATGTGTAACCTTTGACGACCTTGCTGAAGGTTTGTTTCGTGATGTTCGCACAGATCCTGAGGGTAACACCCTCAACCACGCGCTAGACGACCCGAAATTCCAAGGTGCAAGTATCATGCTTTCGGGGCCCAACTTTGGTTGTGGTTCTTCTCGTGAGCACGCGCCGCAAGCAATTCGTCGTGCTGGTTTTAACGCGGTGATTGCCGAGAGTTTCGCTGAGATTTTCTTCGGTAACTCAACTGGGCTTGGAATGCCATGTGTTTGTGCAACGGCCGATGAGATCAAAGCTCTTGGAGCTGCCGTAGAGGCAAACCCACAGCTTGAGGTGAGTATCGACCTTGAGTCGATGACAGCAAGTTATGGAGAGACGACAATCAAGGTGACCATGCCGGCCTCTGCTCGAGAGGCCTTGATGTCTGCTCGTTGGGATCCCATCCAAGAATTGTTGGATAACAGTGATGCTATTAAGAGCTGTGGTGAGGCACTGCCTTACGTATAGTGCGCACTTCTCCTGTATTGTTGGCTAGTAGGCTGATCGCTGTTTGCTAATAAGAGAAGTTAGTAGCCAATCCACGGAGAGAGCCATTTCTCGGCCTCATCGAGGCTCCATCCTTTGCGCTCGGCGTAATCCTCTATTTGGTCTTTCTGAAGTTCACTGATGGCAAAGTAGTGACTTTCTGGGTGTGATAATATCAGGCCGCAGACGGCAGCGCCGGGGTGCATGGCGCAAGACTCGGTAAGCTCTGTTCCAGTTGCAGCAGTGGCATCAAGGAGTTGGAAAAGGGTACGCTTTTCGGTGTGGTCGGGTTGCGCTGGGTAGCCGGGCGCCGGGCGTATACCCTGATATTTCTCATGAATGAGCTCGTTGTGGTTGAACTCATTGGGTCGTTCATAGCTCCAAGCGACCCGTGCTCGGTGGTGGAGTAGCTCGGCAAAGGCTTCAGCGAGGCGGTCAGCGATGGCTTGAACCATGATCGCGGAATCCAGTTCGTGAGCATCACGAAGCTCAGCAGCCCATTCATCTGCGCCATGAATACTCACTACAAAGGCACCAAGGTGGTCTGGATGAGTATCAGAAATAAAGTCACTTAGTGCAAAGTTGGGTTTGCCCGATGATTTTTCTGTCTGCTGGCGCAGCGTGTGGAAGGTGGCATTATGCTCTGGGAGAATGATGTCATCGCCATTGGACTGAGCGGGATAAAATCCGTATATGCCTTTTGCGGTGAAGCGCTTGCTTTCTACCATACTTTCGAGAATTTCTTGAGCATCGTGGTAGAGTTTGTCGGCAACCTTGGCAGCCTCAGCATTTCTGGTCTTGAGGGTTTTAGTCTCTCGGTCCCAGACCCCTCTGAGCTCCCAACTGTGGAAGAAAGGCGTCCAATCGATGTAGTCTACTAGTTCACGTAGTGACTGGTTTTTGATAATACGAGTGCCCGTGAATTCTGGGACAGGAGGATGGTAAGAACTCCAATCGATTTTGTTCTTGTTAGCTCTTGCCTGTGCAATGCTGATGGTGGCCTTGTCCTTCTTGTTGAAATTGGCGCGAAGCTTTTCGTGGCGCTCTTCGTTGTTGCTGATGAACGTATCACTGCCTTCATCGCTGAGTAGCGAGGTGGTGACGGGGACAGAGCGTGAGGCGTCGAGTACGTGAATGATGGGGCCTGAGTAATGAGGCGCAATTTTTACAGCGGTGTGGGCTGGGCTGGTGGTCGCCCCGCCGATCAATACTGGTGTGTTGAGCTCGCGACGTTCCATTTCCTTGGCTACGGTAATCATTTCGTCAAGTGATGGTGTGATGAGGCCAGATAGGCCAATGACATCGACTTGCTTAGTTGCTGCTACTTCCAGGATCTTCTCACATGAAACCATGACGCCTAGATCAATGACTTCGAAGCCATTACAAGCTAGGACCACTCCAACAATATTTTTACCGATATCGTGGACGTCACCCTTCACGGTGGCCATCAGGATACGACCTGCGGTCATTGATTTTTCTGCTTTCGCGATGGCATGAACCTCTTCAAGGGAGCTGTCCTTGGCCATGAGGTCGGCAGCTATCTGAGTCACTTTTTCGAGCTTTTCTTCCTCCATGAATGGCTCGAGATGAGCTACCGATTTTTTCATGACACGTGCTGATTTGACCACTTGAGGAAGAAACATTTTGCCAGCTCCAAAAAGATCGCCAACCACGCCCATGCCGTCCATGAGTGGACCTTCAATAACTTTGAGAGGTATTTCGTATTTGATGCGGGCTTCTTCGGTGTCCTCGACGATAAAGGTGTCGATGCCTCTGAGCAGAGCGTGCTCGAGTCGCTTCTCAACCGATTGCTCGCGCCACGCTAAGTCTTCTTCTTTGGCCTTCTTTTTGATGCCTTTAAATTGCTCAGCAAAATCAAGCAATCGCTCGGTGGCATCGGGGTCGCGGTTGAGTAGAACATCCTCTACGTGCTTGAGTAGCTCGGGTTTGATTTCATCGTAGACCTCTAGCATGCCGGCGTTGACGATGCCCATGTCCATGCCGGCTCGTGTGGCGTGGTAGAGAAAGGCCGCGTGCATCGCTTCGCGCACAGGGTTGTTGCCACGGAACGAGAACGATACGTTTGAAACGCCACCCGATATTTTTGCACCGGGAAGGTTTTCCTTAATCCATTTAGTCGCATTGAAGAAGTCGACTGCGTAATTGTTGTGTTCTTCAATACCGGTGGCAACGGTTAGAATGTTTGGGTCGAAAATGATATCCTGAGGATTAAATCCAACGTCATCGACTAGGATACGGTAAGCACGTTCGCAGATGCGGATTTTTTCTTCGTAGGTTGCAGCTTGCCCGTTTTCGTCGAAGGCCATGACCACTGCAGCCGCGCCAAATTTCATGATGGTTTTGGCGTTTGATTTGAAGGCTTCCTCTCCTTCTTTCAACGAGATCGAATTGACGATGCCTTTGCCTTGCATGCACTTGAGGCCAGCGTGAAGAATCTCCCACTTTGAGGAATCTACAGTGATGGGCACTTTGGTGATATCAGGTTCAGATTGAACGAGGTTGAGGAAGCGAGTCATCATCTCAACACCATCGATCAGGCCGTCATCAAAGCAGATGTCGATGACAGGGGCTCCGTTTTCGACCTGTTGGCGTGCGACAGCGAGGGCGTCCTCGAGGCGGCCCTGTTGGATCATTTTTCTGAACACAGGAGAACCTGCCACATTGGTGCGTTCTCCAATCATCAGAAAGTTTTTGTCAGCAGAGTGGTTATAGGCTTCGGTGCCTGATAGGCGCATCAAAGGCTCGATGGTGGGGCGCTCTCGTGGCGCGACGTCTTTGACGGCGCGTGCGATGGCTTCAATGTGCTCGGGGGTGTTTCCGCAGCAGCCGCCGGCGAGGTTGATAAAGCCAGACTCGGAGAAGTCTTTCAGTTTATCATACATGTCATCTGGCAAGAACGGGAATCCTGTGGGGGAGAGAGGATCTGGCATGCCAGCATTGGGGTAGCAGGAGACGAAGGTTTCGCAACAGCGAGACAGCTCAGCAATGAACGGGCGCATTTCATCAGGGCCAAGTGAGCAGTTGAGGCCCACTGCGAGCGGCTTGACATGAGCCACCGCATTCCAGAATGCTTCGACTTTCTGTGCCGAAATCATGGTTTCGCCTCCTCGCCCGACGGCAGCAGAAATGATGATAGGCAGAGTGAAGTTATCTTCTTCAAAAACATCCTGGCAGGCGACGAGTGCGGCTTTCGAGTTGAGCGCATCGAAGATGGTTTCGACCATGAGGATGTCGGCACCACCTTCGACCAGTGCGCGGATCTGTCGTTTGTAGTCTTCGTAAACTTGGTCGAAAGTTACGGTGCGGAAGCCTGGGTCATCTGGGTCGACGGCTGCATTGTTGAGGCCGACAGTCATTGGTCCGATCGCGCCAGCAACGTAACGCTGAATGCCCGTCGCTGCGGTGACTTCGTCACAGGCTGCGCGAGCTAGTTTGGCTGATTCTAGATTGAGCTCATAAGCAAGATCCTTGAGGAAAGGGTCATCCATGACCTTTTGGTAAAACGCAGGATCTTTGCGGCCTTTGCCAGATTCACGTGGGTCTTCGACAAAGAACTCGGACTGGGCTATGGAGGTCGCGGAGAAAGAGTTGGTCTCAACGATGTCTGAACCAGCCTCGAGAAAGCGGCGGTGAATGTCGCTGATCACATCGGGGCGTGTCAGGCTGAGAATGTCACCATTGTTGAGGATGTCTTTGTCCGTATCCTTGAAGCGCTCGCCCCGGGCATCTTCCTCTGTGAGGCCATAGCCACGAATGGTGGTTCCCATGGCACCATCGAGCATGAGAATGCGTTTTCTAATGGCAGCGGTGAGTTCAGTAGTGGCGTCAGGGCGTGGCATGGATAAAGTGTAGAAAGGTTACTGGCCAAAACTTAATGACAAAGCAGGGAAAAACAAGAACAAATCTACATATCTTGATTTGTTGATTTGTTTTGTTGTTGGTCCGTTATACTTCCATAGTTGCGTTGTTATTGCATGCCCGCTTCCTCCAGCTTTTGTGCCATCTCTTCTTTTTGTAATGCTTCCGTAACTTCGAAGAGGTCGCCATCAAAAATCCCGTCCATGTTGTGGGTAGTAAAACCAATGCGGTGATCGGTGATGCGTGATTGGGGGAAATTGTAGGTGCGAATTTTTTCGGATCGGTCACCTGAGCCGATGAGGGAGCGACGTTGAGCTGAGTATTGCTCGGCCTGTTCGCGTTGTTTTGCCTCAAAGAGCTTGGCGCGAATAATTTCGAGTGCCTTTTCCTTGTTCTGGGTCTGGGAGCGCCCGTCCTGACATTTAACTTGGATGCCAGTTGGCAAGTGTGTGATTTGCACAGCCGAGTCGGTGGTGTTGACGTGCTGTCCACCGGGGCCACCTGATCGGGTGGCTTTGATTTCGAGCTCTTCCATTTTGAGTTGTACGTCGACGTCCTCCGCCTCAGGCATGACGGCTACTGTGCACGTTGAGGTGTGAATGCGACCTTGGGTCTCGGTGGCGGGGACGCGCTGAACACGATGAACGCCTGACTCGTATTTCATGAAACGAAAGACCTCTTCACCGGTGATTTTGATGACGATTTTTGAAAATCCGCCTGCCTCTGATGGTGTGGAATCGAGGTGCTCGTATTTCCAACTGCGCTGCTCGGCGTAGCGCTGATACATTCGCATCATTTCACCAGCAAAAATTGCTGCCTCGTCGCCACCTGCTCCAGAACGAATCTCCAGCAGTGCGTCTCGGTCCTCTGCCTCGTCACGGGGGAGCAGTGCGTATTGAACTTTCTCAGACAGTTTTTCAATAGTGGCTTCGAGATCTGGAATTTCCATGTTGGCCATTTCCGCTATCTCAGCATCTTCTTCTTTGGAGAGCTCGCGGTTTTCTTCCAGGTTTTTTTTGGCTGATTCTAGCGCATCCCACATTTCTAGAAGCTCTTTGAGCCTCCTGTGCTCACGCATGGTCTCTGTTGCTTTTTTCTGATCTGAGAATAGGTCTGGATCAGTGATGAGTTGCTCTACTTCAGCGAAGCGTTCTCGTCGTTGGGAGATCAGAGTGGAATAGTCCATGGTTAGAATGGTGAATTTAGAATAGTGAATTTACAATGACGCTCAGGCTCCACGCATTAAGGAAATCTCGGCGAGGGAGATGAGAGAGTTGCGGATGTCGTCTGCGCTGGCTGTCTTAAGATCACTGGCTTTCATTGCCTTGTCCACGGTGAATTTGCCGGAGCGGCTGCGGCGAAGTGCTGATAGGTGGGCACCGCAGCCGAGATCCTGGCCGATGTCGTGAGCGTAGGTGCGTACGTAGAACCCCTTGGAGCAGTTTACGGTGAATTCTACCTCGGGAAGGGCAATGCGATTGATGGAGTAATCAGTGACATAGATTGCACGGGGTTTGCGCTCTACTTCAATGCCCTTGCGGGCAAGCTTGTAGAGTGGCACCCCGTCTTTCTTAATTGCAGATACCATCGGGGGAACTTGTTCAAAGTTGCCGGTGTATTTGTCGAAAGCGGTGGTGATCTGCTCAGTGGTAAACGGGGGGACCTCCTTTACTTCTATAATGTCGCTCTCCTTGTCCTGTGAGGATGTGGTGGCACCGAGTGTCAGGGTGCCGTGGTATTCTTTGTCCTCAGACAT